>Ga0315316_10001341_pt1 | contig 17139 bp, 12 predicted proteins | sample M160m3416metaG_FD_203702 | JGI IMG/M metagenome (GOLD analysis project Ga0315316, IMG submission 203702) | Ammonia-oxidizing marine archaeal communities from Monterey Bay, California, United States - M1 60m 3416 | ecosystem: Environmental > Aquatic > Marine > Intertidal zone | place: USA... | reverse complement strand
CCCATTATCCGCTGCAGGGGACAGACAAATGGCGCAAGCACTATGCGCATCTGGACGATCCCCGCAGAATGTACGCGGCCTTCGTGTCCACGACTGATGAGATTATCGGTCGCGTGCTGAAGCGACTTGATGAACTGGAGCTGCGTGATAGCACCGTTGTCATCTATCAGTCGGATCACGGGCACAGCACGGAAGAACGGACGTTCGGAGGTGGCGGCAGTGCCGGGCCGTATCGAGGGGCCAAATTCAGTCTGTTCGAAGGCGGAATCCGCATACCTGCGATAATCTCGTGGTCGTCGCAAATTCCCTCCGGTGTCGTCCGAGATCAGATGACAACTGCCTGCGACTGGCTGCCGACGTTGGTTTCTCTTTGCGATCTGGACGCTGGAGAACGTAAGTTTGATGGCAGAGACATCACTGACGTGCTGCAATCGTCGAATGCCCCTTCCCCACATGAGGTATTTCACTGGGAATCCGGGGGTGGGAAGAAAAATCGTCAGTGGGCTGTTCGCAAAGGCGACTGGAAACTGATTGGTAATCCGAATGACACCAGCAAAATGGCTCCTGTGACAGCCAACGATCGGCGTTTTCTGGTGAATCTGAACGATTCCGTACGTGAATTGACAAACGTTGCGGCTCAGCATCCGGATGTCGTCCGAGAGCTGGAACAGCTGCACAACGATTGGATCCGGGATGTCAGCCAGAACTGAATCCGGCGGCACCGAGTCCGCTGCTGCTTTACCAATAGCAGACGATTCGGAAAACGCTGCGCAGTGGATGCCCTTCGTTGTGCTGCTGATGGCAGTTGCTCTTGTACTGCGTGTCGTAATGGCGTTTGTCGTTGAACGACATGTTCAAGCGGCCGGCCGGCCGTTTCTGATTGAAGGAGATGCGAACGGCTACTGGGAGCTGGCCGAAAACATTGCGACAGGTGAAGACTACGTCATTTACGGCCGACAGGTTCTGCGCGTTCCCGGGTTTCCACTTCTGCTGGCAGCGTCCATCAGTCTCTTTGGGAACAGTGTGCTGGCTGCACGCCTGGTGCTGGCGGTCGTCGGTGCTGGTTGTTGCTGGCTGACGTACTGTCTCGGGCGACAGGTTCACACGAGGCGTATTGGATTTTGGGCGGCAATGTATGTTGCGGTTTGTCCGCTGCACGTTGGTAATAGTGTTCTGATTCTGTCAGAGACGCTGTTTACGTTCTGGATGCTGGTGAGTCTGTTGTCACTGTTATTGTTACTTCGATGTGGCGCAACCGCGCGTGATGATGCAGACACACGAGCGAACTTTGGGAGTGTTTTCTGTCGAGCCCTTGTGACAGGGGCATTAGTCGGTGTGACCGTGCTGTCGCGACCTGGGTTTCTTCCGTGGCTGATGATTTCTTGCGTCGGGGTACTGATTCTGTTGCGGCGGTCGCTGACGCAGCGCCTAACGGTCTGCGCCGGACTGATGCTGGCTTGTCTTCTGGTGTTGTTGCCGTGGGCTGCCAGAAACGCCACGGTGACCGGACACTGGGTCTTTACATCCCTCTGGTCCGGACCCAGTCTGTATGACGGCCTCAATGCTCGGGCGACTGGCGCCAGTAACATGCAGTTTTTTGAGGATGACAACGTGATGGCTCGAATGTCCGAGTTCGAAATGAACGAATATTACACACTCAAATCAATCGAATTTGTGCGAGCGAATCCCGGACGGATCGTCAGTCTGGCATTCACGAAGGCTGCCGCTTTTCTGAATCCTGTGCCCAATCTCGCAAGATCGGGCGGTTGGGGGGCTTGCGTGACTTGCGTTGTATTCTGGGCGGTTTTGTTCTGTAGTGCTGTGGCTGGTCTGGTGGCGCGACAGTGGGAGCCCTCGGACCTACTGGTTCTGCTGGGGCCCTTGGTGTTGTTTCTGCTGGTTCATATGGTGTTCGTTGGGTCGGTCAGGTATCGTCTTCCCGTAGAGTGTCCACTCTCAGTGCTGGGGGCTATCGGATGGCATCATCTTGTCCTGAGAAGAGGTGACTCGCGCGAACAATCCCTCTGTTGATGTGTGTCATTGGCGTTGCCACCACCTTGAGGCCCACGATAATTCTGGCGGAGCCTGCGCCATACGATCGCTTACGCAATCACACTGAACCTGTTGTCACTCGTTAAGCCTGTTGTGACAATTCCAAAAGTCGTCATCGTTAAAGGAATGACGGCTGCTTTTGTACCCGGCGGCGGAATGCCACCGTTCCTATGAAAATCGTTCCAGTTCTGAAATGGATGGTCAGACTGACGTTGCTCACAGCGATCGTTGTCGGCATTGCTGCGCTGTATTTCTGGAATCAAAGTGATCGTTTTGTTCACGACACGATCCTGAAACTATTTGACGAAGCAGCGCCGGGGCTGAAATTGTCCGTGGGGGCTGCACGGCTTAACGGAGCCCAAGGCGCCACGCTGACCAACGTGGAAATTCGCGATCGCGAATCGGGGCAGCCGCTCTTTCGGTCCAGCGAAATTTCTGTTGAGCTTGACGCAAATCGACTGCTTGAACAGCAGCAGGTGACTGTTAATGCAGTGCATCTGGACTCGGTTGACGTTTTACTGGTGAGAGAGGAGGACGGCCGCTGGAACTGGCAGCAGTATGAGTTTCATGCATCATCGGATTCTCCTGTTCAGCTGCCGCAGATCTCAGTGAAGGATCTGAGCATCCAGTTGACGTTGAAACACGGCGGCGGGATCCCGGCAGCGCGATTGCTGCTGACCAGTCCGGCGATTCAGGCGTTACCGGCGTCTCAGGAAAAATTCGACTTTGACGGCGGTATCAATTTGCCCGGCGTTGGCCTGTTGAACCTTACCGGGGCATGGGATCTGCTCAAACGCAAATGGAACCTGAGTGGTCAGTTGAGAGGTGTGCGGGCCGACAAAAGTCTGATGGGACTGGCTCAGGCGACAAATCCGGAAATACAGGGTCATCTGACACAGGTCGATTCAATGTTGGGGCGCGTACTGCCGCGGCAGCAGAGCATTCAGGGTGCGGCGTCTCGAACGTCAGAAGCGGCGCTGCTGATCGGTAATGACGGCCGCACCGCGCCACAGTTCGTGGGTGTGCTTGATGTGGACTTCAGCGTCGGCGGCTCACCGGAGCTGGCTATACCGGAATTCAAGATGAGAGTAGATGTGCGTGATGGCCGCCTGGTGTCCCCTGTTTTTCCAATCGGTCTGACAGATGTACAGGCCACATTCTTCAAGGACAATCAGAACCTGGAATTTCGTCTCAAGCAGGCACGGAGTGGTGAAGCATTTCTCTCGGGGTGGCTGAAGATGCAACAGGGCCATGGCTCTCCGCCCGGTCAGGCTCGCGTGGACGTAACGTCATTTCCTGTGGACATGAAACTGCAACCGTTGATGCCGCCAAAAGTCCGGCGCCTGTTTGATGCATTTCTGCCGGATACGGTCGTCTCGGGCGGATGTGATCTTCGGCAGCAGCCTGACGGAAACTGGCGCGCGGAAAACCTGGCAGCCACAATCGACAGTGGCACAGTCACCTTTCACAGGTTTCGTTATCCGGTTAACGGCCTGACCGGCACGCTGAAACAACGGCCATTTTCCAATTCTCCGGCAAGTGGTACTGAGCTGGCGAACGAATATGAGCCGGTGCTGACGGAACGCGATGTGATGCTGGACGTGTCGATCTCAGGGCGACTGGGGAAGCACCCGTTTGTATCTACCGGATGGTGGAAGAATCCGGGGCTGAATGCGGAAACGCTGTTTGAACTGAGCGTCACGGAGTTTCCGCTCGACAGTCGTTTTCGTAATGCCCTTGAGGAAAAGCAGCAGACCGTCGTCGATTCGCTTGATCTGACGGGTATGGCAAATGCAGATTTCGTCTTTTATCGACCGCCCGGTGCGGATCAGCCTACATACACCTACATCGACGGACACGTTTATGACGCAAGCATGCGGTTCGCCAGGTTTCCGTATGACATCGACAATCTCAGCGGTCACTTGGTTTTCGACGGCAAGGCGAAGTACTGGCAATTCACTGATCTTCAGGGCCAGCATGAGCACGGTCAGATTCGTGCCAGCGGAAGTTATCAGGGATTGCCTGCTCCCGGTGTGCTGGATCTGACGATTACCGCTCAAAACGTAGCGCTGGATTCTGACCTCTACAACGCTTTAAACAAGCCGCAGCGCGAGCTCTGGAACATGATTGAGCCGGATGGATTCTGTGACCTGACGGCACAGGTGCACTGGACGGCGATTCCCGGCCAGCCCGCCATTGTCAAATTTCCTGCAGATGCACCGGTGCGTATTTTCAACACCCGTATCAGGCCGAAACCGTTTCCGCTGGCAATGTTCGTTAAAGAAGCGACCCTGAGTTTTAACCCGAACGATGCGAGATTTGCCGGTGTTCAGCACTGTGAGATCCATTCCTTTCAGGCGTTCCACAATAACAATTCCATTCGGGCGACGGGTTGGGCCGAAGCCAAGCCCGACGGCGAATGGCAGGTTCATCTGAATAACCTGAACGCGGTCAATCTTGAACCGGATGACCAGCTGCGTGCTGCCCTGCCGACGTCATGGCGTGAAACGCTGAATCGCCTGTATCAGCAGGGGTCGGTCTCGATCGACAACTCCGAAATAGATTTTCGCGGCGTGATGAGCGGCGATTACAATCCCACAGCCCGCTGGGACCTGAATATGCGGTTTCGTGACTGTGCGGTAAATGCGGGGCTTGATGTGACCGGGGTCTACGGTGCCGTCACGGCTCAGGGCGTCTGGGACGGCTTCCATCTTCACAATACAGGAACAATTTCGCTGGACACTGCCGAGGTCCTGGAAATGCCATTTACTCATATTGAGGGCCCCTATTCGGTGAACGACGTCGAACTGGTGCTGGGGGCTCGAAATGTGTTTTTCGACACTGATCTGACACAGATTGATCGCCATGACCGTATCAAGGCTCAGGCGTACGGTGGTGAAGTCGTACTGGATGCTCTTGTTGACCTGCGTGAAGACGGTCAGTACCGATTTTTCACCGAACTGGAAGACGCACTGCTGGAATCTTATGCGGCGGACCATATTCCTGACCAGAAAACACTAAAGGGTGTCATTAATGCCTGGATGCGTCTGGAAGGGACAGGCGACGCGGCCGCGGACGTGGAAGGCAAGGGACAACTGATGATCAGCCCCGCAGCACTGTATGAACTGCCGGTGATGGTGCATCTGATGGGCGCGTTGTCGCAACTGAAATTCAACGTACAGGACCGAACGGCGTTTGACTGGGCAAAGGTCGATTTCACTGTTGGTCAGGAGGCTTTCAACTTCCAACGCATCGATCTTGTCGGCAAATCGATCAGTCTTCTTGGTCGCGGGGCTGTTGGGTTCAAAGGGGACGTGCACCTGGATTTCTTTTCGCGGCCGCCGCGCCCCACGGCTGCGTCGCTGCCAATCATCAATCGGCTCTGGACTCAGTGGACCATGGTTGAAGTTCGCGGCACAACTTCGCGACCGCAAACAACACCGAAACCGCTGGGACAACTGGACCAGAACATGCAGCAGTTCCTGAAGGCATTCAATCCATCGCCGGGCGGTCCGATTCCAATGCTTGTGGTTCCCCGAGTGTTTCCGCAGTCGAGTCCGTTGCAGCCACGTACCCGGCGGCAATCAGCCGTTCCAGGTCCACGGCCTCGATAGACGGCAGACACAACATTAAGACGGCTACTCCTTCTTCAGCATGGCCTGATATCGTTTTCTGAACTTGGCAACTTTGGGGCCAACAACCGCCTGACAATATGGTTGCCGCGGATTCAGTTCAAAGTATTCCTGATGATAGTCCTCGGCAGGGTACCACTTTTTCAGCTCTTCCAGAGTCGTCACGATGGGATCGTCAAAATCTCCGGAAGCATCCAATTCTTCGACTGCCTTCCTGGCGGCAGCTTTCTGTTTCGCGTTGTGATAGAAAATTGCCGACCGATACTGAGTGCCCACGTCAGCTCCCTGACGGTTGAGCGTCGTGGGGTCGTGAGTGTGAAAAAATACGTCCATCAGTTGTTTGTACGTGATGACGGCCGGGTCGAATGTGATCTGTATGCCTTCGGCGTGTCCTGTCGCTCCTGTGCAGACCTGTTTATATGTCGGGTTCGGCAGCCGGCCACCCGTGTAACCGGAGGTGACCTTGCTGACACCCTTCAACCGGATGAAAACAGCTTCGGTACACCAAAAGCAGCCCGCAGCAAATGTGGCGGTGTCAGTACGTGAATCTTCGGCTGAGGTCATAGCGTAATCCTTTTTGGCATGCAGTGTGGCCGTCGCGCATGACGACTGATGACCGTTGTCAATAACTGTGTTGTACGCTTTGTTGGTCCGGAATTCAAAAGATTGGCGCCGAATGGTTGCTGAAATCGTGTGACACGCCGGTCTCACTCCACAAAGATGAATTCGTTGCAGTTGAACAGGGACAGACACAGGTGAGACAGACCGTACAGGCTGCCATCGGCACTCCTGTTTGATTCGATCAGAAACGCCTGTGCGTCGCGGGATTCCTGATTCGACGGACGCCGGCCAAGAATACGCTCAAACACGTGTTGTATCTGAATGTCGGGCGTTGAGTCGGCCACTGATTCGGCAAGCCGTCGAGCGGTTGTGGCTGAAAACTCTGAATTCAGCAGGTGCAGTGATTGTGGAGCGGTCGTCGAGACGTCGCGGTCCGGGCAACTTGAATTCGCGCTAGGGCGGTCAAAGACTTCAAAAATCGGATATCGCAGATTTCGTCGGGCGAACACGTAAACGCTGCGACGGTTGTGTTCCTGTTCATCATCTGTGACCTTCCACTGGTTCTTTGGCAATGTTGACACCAATTCCTTGGGCAGCGGAGGTCGTACGCCCGGACCGCCTGCTTTTCGGTTCAGCACTCCTGCCGCGAACAGCATTGCATCTCGCACAGCTTCGCCTTCCAGTCGCCAGCGGGGGTACCGCGACAGTAGTCGAGCATCAGGGTCGGTCTCACGTGAGATACTCCACATATTTATTTCAGTCTCGCTGGCGTCACTCGGAAGAACACTACGCTGTCGGTACGTCCCCGACGCGACAATGAGTCGGTGCAGTTTCTTCAGACTCCAGCCGTTGTCCACAAACCACTTTGACAGCCAGTCGAGCAACCGGTCGTGGCTGGGTTCTGATCCCATGATGCCGAACTCACTGGGAGTATCGACGATGCCGGTGCCAAAGTGATGTTGCCAGACGCGATTTACAATGACCCGAGCGGTCAATGGATTGTCACTGGACGTTAACCACGCGGCCAGTGCGGTCCGGCGACCGGCGGTATGACTGTTCTTTAATGGCGAGAACATCTGCTGCGAGTTGTTGATGACCCGCAGGACACCAGCCGTTACGACCGGGCCGGGTCGGCGAAAATCGCCACGCAGCATGATGCGGCTGACCTCTGCAAATTGAGGCTTTTCGTGCAGTCCGGTCAGAGACTTGTTTTTCTGTACGTGAATGGCAGGTTCAAATATGGCCCGCAGGCGATAAAAGTCTGCCTGGCTGATGGGGTCATACTTGTGATCGTGGCAGCGAGCACATCCGATCTGCAGTCCCAGCACCACTTCACCAACCGTAGACGTGGTCTCGTTCAGCAGAGTATGTCTCCGTTCCTCCTGAAGATTGATGTCCGGCATGTCCGGACCGGAAAGGCAGAATCGCGTTGCGATCCGTGCTGATTCGTCAGCAGGATATAGTTCGTCCCCTGCAATCTGACGTCGCAGGAACTCGTCGTACGGCATGTCAGCGTTAAGTGCCTCAATGACCCAGTCACGGTACTTCCATGCGTCCGGACGTAATTTGTCGTGTTCGAAACCATCTGTTTCAGCAAAGCGGGCCAGGTCCAGCCAATGTTGGGCCCACCGTTCACCGTAGCCTTTTGAGTTCAGTAAACGATCGACCAGCCTGTCGTACGCGTCATCAGACACGCACGAGGTGATTTCAGCGGGCGTTGGTGGCAGCCCGACAAGATCAAAACTGAGTCGTCTGATTAATGTTGGCCATGATGCACCCGGCTGTGGTTCCAGTGCGTTCCGTTCCAGTCCGTCGCCCACGAAGTTATCGATCGTATTGCGTTGCCACTGTGTGAAACGTGTGGCCGGCACGTCCACCTGTTTAATCACATGAAACGACCAGTGCCGGCGGTCGTCTTCACTGATCGGTGGTTCTGTGTAATCGTTGCTCTGTTCCCCACCCGTGGCGGCGAACACGGTGACCAATATGATACACAGGCCGACTACTCGAAAAAACAACATCTGATTCAGCCGATCAATTCGTGGACGACATCAGCTTCATCCGGTCCGGTCAATCGTTTGTCCAGACCGTTATGAAAATAAGTCAGCTGTCTGTGGTCAACACCCAGCAGGTGTAAAATTGTGGCGTGAAAGTCGTTGACCGAAACTTTATTCGTCTGGGCCCGCAGCCCGATGTCATCCGTGGCTCCGTACGCCTGGCCTCCAGCGACGCCGGCACCCGCCAGCCACGCACAATAGCCCCACGGATTATGATCGCGTCCCCTGCCCTGCTCGCTCATTGGCATGCGGCCGAATTCGCCGCCCCAGATGACGAGCGTGTTTTCCAGCAGACCGCGCTGCTTCAGGTCTGTCAGCAAACCCGCGATTGGCTTATCCGTTCGACGGCAGTGCTGCGTGTGATTTTTGTCAACATCGGAATGAGCATCCCAGCCGTTCCTGTCGCCGGAATACAGCTGCACGAAACGGACACCGTTTTCCACCATCCGGCGAGCGAGCAGACAACGCCTGCCGAAGTCGGATGTTTCGGCCTGATCGACTCCGTACATCGAGAGCGTGTGCTGAGACTCACCACTGATATCCACCAGAGCCGGTGCTTCTGCCTGCATCCGAAATGCCAGTTCGTAGGCTTTGATTCGAGCTGACAGCTGGTCCTCGTTGTCGCGCCGCTCAAGATGCCGCTGATTGAACGACTGAATCAGCTGCAGGTTTCGTCGCTGTTGTGCGGGAGTTACTCCTGCCTGCGGTTTCAGGTCCAGAATCGGCGATGCTCCGGGACGCATCGTTACCCCCTGATACGATGCTGACAGATAGCCGTTTCCCCATGCGGGCGGGCCGCCTTTAAGGCCACCGCCGGGATGGGGCAGCACCACGAACGAGGGCATGTTTTCGTTTTCAGAGCCGAGTCCGTATGCGACCCAGCTGCCGACGCTGGGGCTGCCCATCAGAATGCTGCCGGTATTCATCTGATACACAGACTGCGGATGATTGACACTGTCGCCATGAAGCGAACGGATCACGCACAGGTCGTCTGCGTGTTCAGCGATGTGTGGCAGGAAGTCACTGATTTCCAGCCCCGACTGCCCGCGCCGTCGGAAAGGTCGCAGAGGAGCGAGCAGTGGATTCTTTGCGACGTCCCGTCGCGTCATCACATTGCCAAAACTTTCAGGCAACGGTTGTCCGGCAAATCGTGTCAGGGCCGGTTTCGGGTCAAACAGATCCACATGACTGGGCCCGCCATGCATAAACAGCCAGATGACTCTCTTCGCTCGTGGGGCGATATCAGTCTGCGCCCGTGCGGCGGATTCCGCTGAAGACGAAGCAGAGACCATTGCCGAACAGGCCAGCATTCCCGCACCGCCACCCGCCTGCGCGAGGAATTGACGACGGTCGTTTTCATGTGAGCATCGAGGTTCCATGCCTCATAGTCTAGTCACTGTGAGTCACAATTGCCCAGCCAAAAACGTCATCGAACAAAACGGACAGGCTTGCAAATTGTTTTCGGCCAGCGGCATTGATTATTGGTGCCAGCGACTCTGACGGACTGCTGAGTTCGGCGGCAGCAGACGTCATCAGAACATCTTACAGAATCGCAGGAGAGCGGCGACTACGAAATTCGATTCACTACTGCATAGGCTCGCAGTCCGCTGTCGTGCAGTCGTCTTTCGTAGCAGCTTTCCAGATGCAGCACCTGTTGTCGGACGGGATCAATAAGAGTATTTGCGAACAGTGCGCCGCCGCAATAGCCTGGTCGGTTGTGTTCTTGAGACACAGCATCCTCCACACGGTGCGGCTCTCGATGGGCTGCTTCGGTACGATCACCGCCGAGCAGCACAGGCAGTTCGGCGACGAATCTGCTTACCTCCATGGCCATTGTGCGCCCCGACTGCGAAACCCTTTCGTTTGCCGCCCTCCGACGCACCAGTGTCTCTCACGAACAGAAGTTCCGGCCGAAATTCGAGCTGTTAGTCGATCTCAACCCCTGCTTTTCAAAGAGCAAACGTGCCGGCTGATTTTCTTGACCGTACGCTCGCGACGATTCGGTGCTAAACGTCTACGCTCGCGCGAACATATGCACGGTTGCGGCCTCTTCTTAGCGACAGGATTCGGCACAAACCGGGTGCACGGCTCAGGTCGGCGCTAACTGGCAGCTCCACATCCGGGATTTCATCAAGCAAACACGCCGTTTCATTTTCTTGACCCTACGCGATGCTGATAGCCATGCGTATCCCGGTCGGGTAGCCTGAGCGAACGGGAATGTTTGTTGAGGTCTTGTTTTCCTTGCAAAGGAGCCCGCGGCGCATAACTCCGCCAGGTCTGAAACGACACCAACGTTTGTGGCTTACCGGTAAAGTTTGAAGCCGTACTGCAGACAGTACTCTTGCGGCGCATCGACGCCGTTCAGGGGCCAGATTGTGTACTGGTCCGAAAATGCGATGCCGAATGTCAGTTCCCATTCGCCGTAAGCGGTCATGCGCAAACGAAATGAAAACGGATATGAAACTCGAACTATTAATCAACAACGAGCAACGTGTGCTTCCCAGTGTTCAGGCATTTGTTCATCAGACGCTGGCTCAATTGTTGCTGCCGGACGAGGATGCCGAAGAAATCGAGCAATTCGTGTTGCGGGCGGTCGTGAACTGTATTGAACATGCCTATCCGGCGGGCGAAGACGGTTCGATCAGGTTGGTTATTACCGAAGAACACGGCAAACTGGAAATTCAGATCCGCGATTTTGGCCTGCCGCATGACGTGCAGGCGATGGAAACGCTTCTACAAGACAACGATATGGCCGGTGGCGTCCTGTGTGGCTGTCATGTGTCCGACATCGTTGACGAGGTTCATTGGTTAGCGTTTGGGCGGGAAGGAAAGGCACTACAGCTCATCAAATGGCTACACACAAGGCATATCACTGACAGCGTCGTCGCGGAGGACCTGGCACCCATCCGCGATGATGTCCCGAAGGCGTCTTCGCAGGAGTACACGATCCGCCGGATGTTGCCCGCAGAGGCGGTGCAGGTCTCTCAATTAATGTACCGCACGTACGGCAGTTCTTATTTCAACGAAGACGTCTACTATCCTGAACGGGTCGCTGCGCAGAACGCTCACGGGAGTGTGATTTCTGTTGTCGCGGCAGGTGCAGACGGCCGCGTCGTTGGACACGAGGCGGTCGAATGCAACCTGAATGGCCCGGTTGCGGAACTGGGCCAGGCAGCGACTGATCCAGCGCATCGTGGGCGAGGATTGATGGGACGCATAAAGGACCAACTTGTTCGGGAGGCTAGCCATCTCGACCTGGTCGGTTGGTATGCTGATGCTGTGGCGGTCCACACAATCACGCAACAATCGAACGCCCACCACGGTGGACACGTGTGTGGCGTAGAGTTGGGTATCGCGCCGAAGACCGAAGCGTTTCGGAGCATCGCTCCACAGCAAACACAGCGAGTGAGTTGTCTGCTTTATTTCCATTGGCTGGAGCAGCCGCAGGTTCGCGTTGTGCATGTGCCGGAGCGGCATCGGACAATTGTTGCCGAGATTTATGGAAACCTGCAATGTCAGGTGGAGTTTGGTAATGGGACATCCACCGCACAAGATTACGGTGCCGTAAAAACCAAGCGTGTATCGGGGGCAGGGGCTTCATTCATCAGCGTGGAAGAATTGGGCCAGGACTCTGTGTACATGATTCGACTGGCCTTGCGCGAATTGATCGAAATATCGCGAATGGAAGCTGTGTTTGTGGACTTGCCACTGGCCGATCCATTCACCACTGCTGTCTGGGAATTGCTTGAGCAAGCGGGTCTGGGGTTCGTGGGCATTGGCCCGCGTTTCTCGCCGCGCGGAGACGTCGTCCGATTGGTATACCTTGTTGAGTCGATGGTTCGAGAACCGATCAGGACATACGAATCATTTGCCGGACGGTTGGTCGATTATGCACTCGCTGAACAACATCGTGTGCGAGCGAATTTGTAGCCCCTGCAGATCCAGGCGGCCGCGATCAGCCATTGTTTCGGTCGGCAATTCAAAAAATTCGTCCGTATGCTCAAGAAACTATATTTCCCCGGGATTTTACAAGGTCGAACGGCTGACAGGATTTTCGGAACTGAGCCTACTCATGTTGTCAGGCTTCGCTTAGGCCGGACAACTGGCATCCATTCAGGACGAATGACGAGTCTTCGCAGCAGGCTGCTTGACCACTTGGTCGAGACACGCGACCGTAAACCAGACCACTCGTTTTCGGAGGTCGCCATGCATTTTGTTATTCAACCCTGGCAACTGTGCGTCGTTATCGTGGCTGTCTGGAGAAATTAACAGCAACGGGAGGCGATCGAGTCTCTGATCACCGAAAACAAGGTGCTTAAAGATACGTTTGGAAAGCGGCGGTTTTTTTTCTCAGAGCCGACCAGCGACTGGCGCACAACGAAGGCAACGCACGACTGAAGAAGCTCAGGCAATGGGGACAGCCATAAGGCCAATGGCCACTTGCACCGTGGGGTTGGCGGAAGATGAGCAAGGTGGAACGGGATAAGTTCAGGTGAACCGGAGTTTGCTTTCGTGGCAGGCAGTACCTACCACGCCTGAATCATTTCCTGAATCCTCGAACTTGACGAACCATAGCTGACAATCATCACATCCAGGTCGGCGTCACGATACTCACGAAGAACGCGTTGAATTGCCGACAAAATCCAATCTTCACGATTGCCGAAAGCTCCGCCCCCCAGCAGAGTCAAATATACCTTGTTGTTGTCAGTACGCACCGAGTTCAGAACGGCAGCACAAATGGTGGCCTCGTATGCGGCCTCAAGGACAAGCGTGGCGAACTCTTCCCACAATCCATCTGAATGTGATGAGTAGGCAACGGGCAAAGCTGAGCAGAACGCCTGTGACACTTGGTGCTCTGCACTGCCCAGCGTGACCTGTGTACCCGACTGAACGCCGATCCTGAGTTTCTTGCGAAGATTGTCACGTTCAGAGTCAGAAGCCTGTTGAAGGCGGTCTGTGATTTTACGAAGCCCTTCGGCAGTCGCCAGAGCGTACCCATTCTGCATCGTCCACAACCGTTCACTTGTGTTGTCAAGGGCATCTGACAGATCAGCCAGACAGTCGATCTGATGGTCTGCGGTCTGGCCAATCTGCCCGTTCACTTCAGCGAAGTAGTTGCGATAGATGGTGCCGGCTCCACAAGCGATGGCACAGGCCGGTCCCTGGGTTGCATCGCGTTCATAGATGTCGATGCCATCTTCCGGCGTGTAAGACGGGGCTGCCATTTCCAGAAGGTTGAACTGAGACGCGACCTGGAACAGAGCACCGGCATTCTCGGGTGCCTGGTGAATCTGCTGAACGTCCCCGACAACTTCCGAGAGTTTCAGGGGCCCTTGCGGTATGTCAACTTCCCGAACGCGTGAATGAAGGCCCGCTAAAGCTGCGGTTTCCAGGTGACCGCAGACCATCTTCCTGTCATTGACGACAGACGTCATCACGTTGCCGTCAAGATGCAGGTTGCTGCGAACCAGATCGGCGTTATGTTCTGGAAAACCAGTCAGAGCCTCAAACCACATTACCAATTTCCTCACAAAGCAAAGCAGTTCGACTCATGACATGATGGGTAACGACAGGACTGGTGGAGCGTTCACGCGAAACGTTCCGATTTCTCTCGCAAAAGGTGTCCCATCGATTCATCTGACACCTTTTCTTTTAGATATTCAATCCCTATGCCCTGCGTCTTTTCGCACATGGCTCAATAGCGTCAAGCATTTGCAAGGTTTGATCCAGCCGTTTACGTATGTGTCAGAGCGTCTCGTGTAACTATGTACGTACACATTAACCATTCTGCTGAACGAGTCTTCCGAACGGAAAAGGCGTCGCTCCTGGAGACGAAGGAATACGTCCGGCACTACCATGCAAAGCGAAATCGCCGGGCATTCCGCAACGAGTTGATCACTCCGAACGAAGATGCTGGCAGGATCGAGTGCCGCAAACGTGTCGTTGGATTCCTCAAGTACTTTAAGTACTGCCACCGGCGAGCTGTCTGACGTCACTTCCGGGTGACTGTAACGTGGTCCATCTGAGATGAGGGTACGCGATCATCCCCGACAGAGGTGATTTTCACAGTTGGTGGTTGCTCTTCTGCGCCGCAGCTCGACGGGAATTATCAGCGATTTCCGGTGCTAACGCCCGGTTGCCAAAGAGCTTGACCGTCGGTTCCGTTCTTGCCCCTTCGGGAACCTCACCGGCTGGATATCAACACCTTTCACGGCGCACAGAGTTTTGACCATGCGGGGACAGGTTAACCACTCGGGAACTACAGACGCTCGGGACATTCTACTGTTCGTTCGTTGGGGTTATCACCGGTGTTCAAAGTGGATGAAGGTTCTAACAGCAGGACCTGAGCTTCTTTCCGGGCCATGGGGTTGTGTTCGACACCCCGGGGAACGATGAAGAACTCGCCTTCGTGGAGCTGGACATCACGATCCCGAAGCTGGATGGTGATCTCGCCCTGGATGACAAGAAACAACTCGTCTTCATGTTCGTGTCGATGCCAGACGAACTCTCCCTTGATTTTTACCAGCTTTAAGTGTTGTCCATTCAGCTCGCCAACGATCTTTGGACTCCAGAGATCGGAGAACAGTTCAAGTTTTTCCTGGAGATTGATTTTCTGCATTCTTGCATCGCTTACGAAGGTTTCCTGTTCGCCTTGACCCTACGGGCAGAGACACCAACCGGCGGTGTTGCGTGTGAGGATGGATGAAAACCACCCCTGACAAAAGGCCGCTGAATCCGAAGTTTGAACCACCAGTGCGGCCCAAACAAAACAGCCTGCGAATTCCCGTCTCAAAGGACAATTCACAGGGGGCTGTGGGCCAATCGGCAAATGGAAAAACGGAAGAGGATGGGAATCGAACCCACCAGTGATGCGTTAACACCACTCAACGGTTTTGAAGACCGTGGCGGTCACCAGACCAGCAAACTCTTCCCTGTAGTAAAAAGAAATCAACGCAACGGTTTCCTGTTTTGTACTACCACCAGTATACAGCCGGCACTAGAAAGTTGCGCCCGCCGGATTGTGACCGGGGCAGGCAGTATCACAACGCCCCTTGAGCAGGAGTATTGAGACGTGTCCAAAGTAGAACAGAAAACGTCGACTGTCCAGCGGAAGCCTCGGCAGAAGTCAAAGAAGGTGAAGCTGAAAAAGTCGCTAAAGCCGTATAAGGACTTTCCGCTGACTCCACACAACAGCTGACCTGCCCCCAGGGATGGTGCCAGATTCTAACTCGGATGCCGCGGGCGATTTATTGCTGATAACACGGCTACCGGCGCTGGTAGCCGGTAGTTCAGTGAGCTGTGTGAACGAACCACACGGTAATGACACCTCCACTTTTCTGTCAGGGCTCGAGCTTCCAGCAGAGTGTCAAGCAGTTCCACGTTAAGCAAATCGTCCCTTAGTTTTCCGCTGAAGGAATCGATAAATCCGTTCTCCCATGGACTTCCGGGTTCGATAAACAGTGTCCGAACGCCGACACGATCCAGCCGGTTCCGGCCACGCCTCGCCGTAAATTCCGGACCATTGGCGGATCAAATGTAATTCGGCGTACCGCCTGTCACGAACAGATCGCTGCGTCATTCCACAACCTCTTCACCGGTCAGTCGTCGAGAGACATCAATGCCAAGATATTTACAAGTGAACTCATCAAGCATCGTCAGCAAGCGTAACGGGCGACCGTCATGTGCGCGACTGAACACAAAATCATACGTCCGGACGTGATCTCGGTAAGCCGGACGAAGACGCACACACGAACCATCATTGGGCCACAGATGTCGCCGCTTGGGCTGCTTCTGAATAATATTTTCTGTTTCTTGTGACCAAACCCTTTGTTTACCCCCCCCCATGGCTGGTCGCGGTTAGTGGGGCGCAGGTCATCGGAATACGACTGATTTTCGGAAGCAGATTCCACGCAGATTCGGGTGATTGAAGTCGATAAACCGGGCAAAACACCAGACTGTGATTGCCGTGATCGATTGGATTGAGGAATTCACAGCACTGGAAACTCGCGTTAGCTTCAGGTTTTATGGGCGCGGCCTCGAATCTGATTATGCAGTCGAAGCCTTGCTGGGATCGGAGAGCAAGCTTTCAAGAACAGCACAAAGTTGCTTTAACGTATATGGCTTCGATAAATACTCCATTCCTTCTTCGACATTCATTTTAGGAATGCTACCACCTGAAACTATTGCAACAGGGAGATCGGCGCGACTCTGTCTTAGCTGCCTGGCTAAGTCAATTCCGTTGCCGGGGTTCAGTCCCAAGTCAATTATCGCTGCATCGAAATCGCAGGGTTGTTCAGTAAACGCATCGAGCGCAGTCTGGAAATCAGTACAAGCAACCGTTTTGTGCCCTTGAGACTGCACTGACGTCTCAAGGGTTTCTAAAACCAGCGGCTCATCGTCGACGCACAAAAATGATGCGTTTGTCCGCTCCTGACTCCGCTCATCATTCACGGGGACGTTGTCAACGGGGGGAAGTACGACCGTGAATATCGTTTCTTTGAGTTCTTCTGACTGGACCGTAATTTGGCCGCCGAGCTGGCCTACATGATGTTTGACAATCGAAAGACCGACACCCGAGCCGCCAAACGCTGACTTGTCGTAGTGCTTGGTACTGAAGAGCGGGTCGAAACATCGGCTTAATACGTCAGGACTCATCCCGGCCCCGTTATCCGCAATCGTGACGACTAACGAATCGTCCCGGAAATGTGTATCGACGCACAGTTTTCCACCGATTCCACGTAACGCGTCGATTGCGTTCAACATCAAATTCGTCACTATCTCACGAAACATCGCGGGATCTTTCAAAACGAAAGTATTTGTACAGGTCCCGATATTTA
>Ga0315316_10001340_pt1 | contig 17142 bp, 18 predicted proteins | sample M160m3416metaG_FD_203702 | JGI IMG/M metagenome (GOLD analysis project Ga0315316, IMG submission 203702) | Ammonia-oxidizing marine archaeal communities from Monterey Bay, California, United States - M1 60m 3416 | ecosystem: Environmental > Aquatic > Marine > Intertidal zone | place: USA... | reverse complement strand
TAATCTATGTTTTTCGCTCATCATTGGGTGGTCTTCTCGACACATAACACAATATTTAGGATCCCTATCTCTCCGTCTTCGCGGCGATATAGTTGGTAATCGAATCGTAATTGGTGGTCTTCTCGTGGTCGTGGTACTTGACGAGCGTGTAGCCAGAGATGGTGATGGTATAACGGACTCGGAAGAACTCGCCAGTTCTTCTTCGTGATCATGATCATATTCTTCGCTCATTTAATTTCAAGTATCATTATTATAAGTAGTTAAAAAATCACGAGGAGAGATAAATTATGATTAAAACTTTAGATAATTTGTTGTTGTTACAAACGAACTTGGATAAAGATAAATGCGTTGAAATATTTGGAGATGTAGGAGCACATCTCTATGGTAAATTTCAGATAGACCAGAATATAATCACCTTTTACGCTAAATTGGATAAGAAAAATAGGAGATGTTTATCTGATTATTTAGAAGCATTATGTTTAGTGAATTAGAATCATATTTCATTGTTGAAATATGATAAAAGTTGTAAAATAAGTTGCTTAAAGTACTGGGAAACCAAGTGCACCACCCGAGATACGGACGATGTTGTTGTTCACAGCCGTGACAACGAACTCGTAGTTCTGCTGCTCGCAGTAACGGACGTTATTCTGCAAAGCGGCATTATCACCAGTTGGTGGCGGTGTGGAACAAGACGAGGTGTACACGAAACCCGCGTTGGCAGTGACAGCACCAGTCTGGTCATTGCAGTTAGGGTCCAAGTGGTACTCGACGGCGGCCTGGGATGGGTTGACGTACAAGGAGACGTTGGTCAACTTACCGTAGTTGGTAGATCCCATTGGGTCCAAGTTGAAGAAGTCCAAGGAGTACGAGTACATGTGGTAACCGGTCTTGTCTGGGATAGTTGGGGCCTTGTAGTAAGGCTCAACAAGGGAGTAGAAGTCCGAACCCATATTAGCAAGACGGTAGGTGTTCTCGTAGAGCAAGGATGCAGCTGCGACCGGATCGTAAGAACGAGCGGTGGTCACGAGGGTACCACTCTTAGCTCCGTTGATGCAGTTAAGGATCGGGAACGAAGGCGAAGTGGTGTAGTTAGCATGCTCACAGTTCAAGGTCTTGTTACGCACAGCGAAGAAAAGAACCTTGATGGCGTGCGAGAAGCGGATGTCGTACTGCTCTGGGGTGTTGACATTCTTTGGGTTGAAACCACATGGAGGTGCGGTCTGTACCTGCTCGATAAGAATATCACGAGGAGCACATGCCATGCGCTTACGCTCGTCGTTGGAAACGATAGCGTAGTTGGCCCATACACAGACAGAGCCAAGTGTGGGGGTGCCAGCGCAGAACTTCCAGTTCGAGAAATCGGCCTGTTTGGACCCGGCCTGGACGCCAACTTGGAGCTGAGCGTTACCGCCAAAATTACTGGATCCCTGACCAGCTGGGCGAGGTGCCAAGTAATTCTCTTGGATCCCGAACGGATTAGGCAATGCGGTGATAGTGGTCTGATCGAGGCAAATACTCTTTTGGCGACCGTAAGCATCACCACCAATAACTGTCAGTGATCCACCCGATGCAGGCAACTGGCAGTAGTCAGCGATCAACAATTCACCAAGATTACGGAACTGGAACTGAATACGCATGTCGTTGTATGGCAATGCAGCCGTTGGCAAAGCAACACCACTGTCACGAGTGTAGAAGAAAGGAAGAGGAACATTCAACACAGCCGCAGGAAGGACGTGAACATCACCAAGACCAGCAAGCTGACCGATGTTACCGATCATGTTATCGTAACCATTCTGCTTGGAAGCAGGGGTGGTGAAAGCAGACCAGAAGTCCAAGTGGTAGTTATCGAAACGAGCAGCCACAAGGTCGTTGAAAGTCAAGCAGCACTCGCGGATAAGGGCGTGACCCAAATTACGAGTCCAGCGAATACCAACGCAAGCGATCTGGTCATTAGCCTTGATAATACCGGAAGTGACACAGACTTCAGGAAGCTCGACGCGAAGCCAAGTCTGAAGCAAGTAATCACCAGCGCGGGAGATCTGAACTGACCACTCTTGACCAAAAGCAGGAGAGCCACTGCATTTGCTCAAGACAACAGGAACCTGGGTAAACCAGGTTGACTTGCGTGTCTCGCGAACAAAGTAAGCGGTCGCGTGGCGACCACCATACATATATTTCTCCTGCTCGTCGTACGTAGCAAGATCGATGAAACCTGAGGTAAGATTAGAAGTACATATTGATGCCATTGTGTTTTATTAGGCACAAGAAAAAATTTTTAAAAAAATTACTAAATACAGATCTAGAGAAATTGGTAAAAATACCACCAAAATTAAAACCGTGATTTAAATAAGAGAGCATAATACAAAAATGGCGAAGAATGAGGTAGACATTTTGGAATTACATGAAAAAATGTTATCTATGTTTGAGCAAGAAGAAGCAAATATCGATTCGTATAGAGAACAAATAAATACGTTGGACCAATTGCTTGCCCAACCTCATCATCTTCATAGTACACTGACGATGTTACAGAATGCCACACAAGAATTAAGAACTAAAATAGAAGACATACAATCAAATAGAAGCAAAAATTTTTACCTAATGGAAACGGCAGAACTAATAGAAGAATTCGAAAAAATATTAAGAAAACCTAAAAAAGTCTCATTTATGGGTGTTGTAGTGGAAGAAGACGTGGATAACAAATCTACTATTGTTAAAAACTTTTTAGACGTGTCTAAAAAATATAACTTTTTAGAAATTCCAGTTATCAAATTGGAAAATAATCAAGAATTATGTGACAATTGTAAAAAGAACGATTTTCTCGAGTTAGATGGTTATAAGGTGTGTACGTCGTGTGGTTTTGAAACTCAAATAGCCGCAACTTCTTCCTCTTATAAGGATGTGGAAAGAGTTAACGTGGGAACTAAATATACATATGACAAACGTATACATTTTAGAGATTGTATCAATCAATATCAAGGTAAGCAAAATAGTACTATCCCGGAAAAAGTCTACAAAGATTTAGAGCGTCAATTTGCATTACATGGATTATTAGTGAAGTCTAATAAGAAAAATTTGAAGTTTTCTAAAATCACTAAGACACATGTATTGCTTTTCTTAAAAGAAACAGGAAATAGTAAACACTATGAAGATGCTGTTTTAATTCATTACACATTGACTGGACTCAAACCACCAGATATTTCTCATCTGGAAAGTCGTATCATTAGCGATTTTGATAAACTTGTCGAAACCTATGAAAAAATCTTTAAAGGTGATAAGAAAATTAATCGTAAGAATTTCATTAATAATCAATACGTATTATACCAACTCCTAACTAAATATAAGCACCCATGTGATATTTCAGAATTTAACATTCTGAAAACGGTGGAGAGGAAATCTTATCACGATGATATTTGTAAAAGATTATTTCAGGAGTTAGGATGGAATTTTGTTTCTGTTTTCTGAGTTACAAGGTTTAAAAAATGACATGTTTCTTAAAACATGTCATTTACTAAAGCGCAAATTATACACATAGTAATTGAAGCTATTTTAATCGTGGGTCTTACAACCTTCGTTGTTCTAAGAACTAATCAACAAAGTTCTAAAATCAGTGAGTTAGAAAATGAGCTCAGGATGCAAAAATCGCGCACTGATGTTTTAGAAGCTGTAGTACAGGAAATTCTAAAAGGGCAAAATCAGACTGTAAGACAAAGAGTCGCACATATCGCAAGGAATGTCAGACCAGGAGGTGTTCAAATGCCCGTGCAGGTACAAGCTCGACCAGTACAACAACGAGAGGTACAGCAAGCCCCACCCCCACCACCTAATCCTATTGAATCTATGATGTCAATGATGGCCCCCATGATGTCAGCTCTGGTTATTGGGGGTGATGATGAACCCGAAAGTCAGGTTGAGATCCGAGAAGAACATATTGATGATTCAGAAATAGCTGAAGAGTTAAACGACCTCAAAGGAGAAGACGGGGTTAAAAGCGATGGTGATGCTGTCGTTGAAGAAATACAAGAAAACTCTGAAGATACTAAATCAGGAGACAAGATTGACGATGAAATAGACAATGAAATAGCAGCTCTGGAAAAAAATAGAGATGGTGAAGATGGTGAAGATGGTGAAGAAGATGAAGAAGATGGTGAAGAAGAGGATAAATAAAGAGTTTAAGAATTATTATCTAAATATAAATGTCTAGTTGGGCCTCAATAGCAAATGAAAAACCCGAAGAAAAAGAAGAAATAAAACCTGAAGAAATCGTAATTAAAAAATCAACGATTGCTAAACCCAGAAAGAAATTCAATATCTTTTTGAGGGCTAATATTTTACGCACACCGTATAAAAAATTCGTAAGTTTCGAAGATTGGGAATACCAATATTTTTATCATTTAACAAAACTTTACGATATCTTAGCATCGCATTTAGATACTCAAGATTTTGCTTTGAATCGTAGAAAAGCATCTTTACAAAGAAAATTTAATTACATAATCTTTCAAAAATCATCTAAATATTCTTTACGAGGCTTTGAACTTTCTGAAAATGATCAAAAGCAATACGATCATTATATAAAATGTCTACCAGCGATATAGATTCAGATACTGAAGCACAACCACAAGAATATTATGAAAAAACACAGGAAGAAAGACTAGGAAATGCTATCTTGGATTTTGGGGAAGAATTAGAAGAATATTGCGTAGAAAAGGATTTATTGATAGCCGAGAGTCTCACATATCAAGATATGTATAGATTTCTGAAATCTGTACTCGATAATTCTGATTAAATTGTTTATACTTGTTAAGTATCAACAAAAAATTAACCCCATGATGTAAGATTTCTAGATTTCGATTTAGTTCTATTCCTGCGATTGTTACTATTTCTTCTATCATTATTACGTCTTCCATTTCTTCTATCATTATTACGTCTTCCACGGTTGTTGTGTCTTTGAGGTGCGGTTTCATACTCAATGGGACTACCACCCGGTGGCATCGAAATGTCAAATACCTTTTTCTTGTATTTCTTTTCTACAAGATTTGTCATCCCGTCTTTCTTTTCGTAAATTTCATCTCTGTCTTTATAATATTTACATATTTTCAAGACGCCCCTGCGTTTTTCAAAAAGGATGAGTGGTTCGTCCTTTATCGGTTTTTGAAGCCCGTAGAACCCAACACCTCTCCATCGATAACCTTTGTTATTAGGCATGGTTTTCAAGTTGTCTTTCATGTAATCAGGAAGAGTATCCACGGCTCTGAGATACTTTCTGTAAAAAATTCCGTGTTTCTTCTTGTCCCAATTATGAGATCTCCTTTCCTTCCTTAGTTTTTTGTAAGTTGCATCTTTGCGTTTTTTACCCGCCACCGTAGCTCTGGCTTTTTTGTGAGCCAAATCACTCTCATGATCGTGGAATTCCCGCGTCAATTCTTCACTCTTTTGTAGAACTTCGTGTAATTCTGATAAATCACCACAAGCGATTCTTCTCAAAGATTCGTTATAATTATTTATCTTTTCTTCGGCATCATTGAGTTGTTTTTCAGCTCTCTCCATAGCTACTCTATTAGCTACTGTGACACCCTGAGTTGTTTTAAACTTCCGAATAGTGGTACTTGCTCGGGTTTTAACTGCTTCCTGTGTCTTCAGATCTACGATTATACTGTTTTTGAAACTAATTATTTCCTTATTCATCTTCATTTTAATATTAACATAAATTTAAAAATCATTTTACATTTAAAAAATGAACAAGCTCTCAAGCGCATTATTGACAAAGATTCAAAATCGTCCACTCCAAACCAGTTTGAGAAATGACAATCCTACTACCGATAGAGCTCTTAAAATGCATACTGTCCGACAGCAAATTGTTAAAAATTTGCCCCGCGAATTCGATGGAAGATTGATATGGAAAGATTATTTATCTCCCATTAGAAATCAAGGGAAATGTGGAAGTTGTTGGGCGTGGGCCAGTACTTCCGCTTTGGCTGATAGATTTTGTCTGAGAACAAATAACAAACTAAAGCCGATTTTAACCCCATTGAGACCATTATTATGCGATTTGGAAGGTAAAGAAATGAAAATAGATTATCCTGAATTCATAGACTATGCGGCTAAAGTTGGTAAAGTGTTATCTCAAAGTATAGGAAAAGTAGGATGTCATGGAAACACATTAATAGATGCGTGGAGATATTTATATACTATCGGTACTAATACCGACGAATGTTTATCTTATAATCAAAAGAAAGATGGTTTTGACATTGTAAATTACAAAGAAGACTCGCAATTACCTCTATGCACTGCTATTACAGGTGACGAGGGAGACATGTGTGGTAATTATTCGCAAGAACGCGAAACTGGAGCAGAAGATGGAACACCTGCGAGATTTTATCGCGCTCTTTGTTATTACTCAGTTCCTGGGATAGCCCCTCATGGTAACGAGAAGAACATTATGTCGGAGATATATACTAATGGACCTGTTACAACGGGTATGGAAGTTTATTCCAGTTTTTACACTTTCAATCCTAAAACTCAAATATATAAAAACAACGATAATGATGTTCGTGTCGGGGGTCATGCGATTAGAATCGTTGGATGGGGCGAAGAATCAGGTGTCAAATTTTGGTGGATTGCTAATAGTTGGGGGACTAAATGGGGTATCAATGGTTATTTCAGAATGATAAGAGGTACTAACGACTGTAAAATAGAAGAAAACGTAATTTGCGGTCTCCCTGATCTTTTTTACCCAACTACAATGATTTTCCCAAAAACAGAACAAGCATTAATAGAAAGTATACCTTCTTTTATTAGACAACAACGATTAGTTTTAGATTTCGGCGATGGTATTAATGGGGGTGGGTTAGATCCACGAACCGGATTTACTCGACGAGCTCAATATAGGTACACTGGTTTTGACTTTTCTCCTCTCATATCTTTAGGAGAACTAATAAAATTAACTACAACACCTTTTTTGGCTGGAAATGTAGGTATTAAAGAAAATTTCATGATGTCTAATCAAGCTGTAAACTCGTCAGCCACTATGTTTATTATCATCTTTTGTATTATAAGTTTACTGTCATTAGGATTCATATGTTTTACCGCAGTATTACCTCCAAAACCTAAAAAGAAGTAACACGTAAATTTTTATGCTCACTCTGACCAAAGCTTCAGAGTTCTTGTAGATAGTATATATAGATATATAGTAGAAGTTTCTACCATATATTAAAAGTGACCACTTTTGGACCACTTTTCCTTATTTATCGTGCTAGCAGTATGATTTTTAACTTTTTGATGCTCACTCTGACCAAAGACTTTCAGCTGTTCTAAGTATCTTTAGAAGTTTGTTTCAACTTTAATCAACTGGTTCAAATAACGACAGATGTTTTGAAGACTACTGAATCTATTAATATGCTTTTTTAGTGTTTTTGGTGCTCGAAATAGTGTTTATTTACTTGTGGCTTTCTAGAGCAGCTAGATTGAGAAGTTTTCCACGTAGGCATCTGTGAAACAATCTATATACGAGTATTATAAGTATTTTGGTGAACCCGAATTTTGACACTTAAATTTTACCGTTCTTTTTTTATGCTCACTCTGACCAAAGCCTCAGAACCTCTGTAGACATAATTTCAGGAAGAAAAATCTTTGTAGCTACCATATATTAAAAGTGACCACTTTTGAGTCACTTTTCCTTATTTATCGTGCTAGTAGTATGATTTTTAACTTTTTGATGCTCACTCTGACCAAAGACTTTCAGCTGTTCTAGATAGTATAATCAGATAGAAGGTATCTGAATCATGTCGGTCGTTAATTGCCAGAAGTTCTAGACAACTATTAGCGAAAATAAGCATTTTTGAGAATTTTTTGGAGAAATAGGGATTTTAAATGTTTGGCCTATTTTAAACCAACCTGTAATAACCTGTGAAAAAAAAGGGTTGGTAACTCCATTTTGATGCTCACTCTGACCAAAGCCTCAAAACCTCTCTAGACTAAATATATGGATAGAACGCCCGTGCAAATATCATATATTCAATTTGAGCCAAAAAGTGATTTTTTTCGTTATTTAGTGTGCTAGCAGTTTGATTTTTTAAAAATTGATGCTCACACTGACCAAAGCTCTAGAACTCCTATCAATACCTTATTTGGATAGAGAGTTGCTACAAAAACTTTATAGTTTGACTACAGAACTTTTGGTTAATGGTCCAAAAAAGGGCCCGGAACTTAAATTTTTATGCTTGGTCTGACCAAAGCCTCAGAACCTCTGTGGGTGAAATATATTGCCGCAGGACGCCGAAGCTACCATATATTAAAAGTGACCACTTTTGGACCACTTTTCCTTATTTATCGTGCTAGCAGTATGATTTTTAACTTTTTGATGCTCACTCTGACCAAAGACTTTCAGCTGTTCTAGATAGTATAATCAGATAGAAGGTATCTGAATCATGTCGGTCGTTAAACGAGACATGTATTAGATACTTTATAAAATGAAATATAAGAGCTACAAACTACAAAATAACAAAATGGGAATCAAAAATTTACATCAATTTTTAAGAAAAAAATGTCCAGAATGTTACAAGCAAATTCATCTAAGTAGCCTTGCTTACAAGAAGGTAGCGGTGGATGTGAGTTTGTTTTTGTTCAAGTATAAATCCGCTGTTGGTGATAGGTGGATCCATGCGTTCATCAATCTAATCCTAGCATTGCGTCGCAACAACGTACACTGTTATTTTGTGTACGATGGACCTTCTCCTAAAGAAAAGGAGCAAGAAAAAGCAAAAAGAAAATCTAGCAAAGAAAAGATCCAGGAGAGAGCCCACGATATTGAGTTTGCCCTCGATACTTACAACAAGTCAGGAGAAATTATGGATATTCTACGAGAGACCATGAAACGTCGTAAGAGTCCTAAAAAAGTGAAAAAACTTTTGGGTAAGAAAACCAAAGATGAGATTGACGTTCGTTGGTTGGAAGATTACTTGGAAAGAATCCAAGGACAAGTAGTTAGAATGACTAAAGAAGATATAGAGGTTAGCAAACAACTATTTGATATTCTAGGTGTACCCTATGCTACATCTTTGTGTGAAGCAGAAACATTATGCGCTCATCTATCCAGAGATGGTAAAGTTTATGGAGCATTGTCGGAAGATACCGATCTTCTAGCTTGCGAGGCTAGTGTATTCCTTCATAAACTAAATACAAGAGATGATACATGCTTCACCTTGAACATCGATGAAGTACGAGAAGCTCTAGAGCTCGATAGACAGGAGTTTCAAGATTTTTGTATCATGTGTGGGACTGATTATAATTCTAACTTGCCCAAAATAGGTCCTATGAATGCATACAAACTTATCAAAGCACATGGAAATCTGGACTCTTTTCCAGAAGATATGGATGTTAGTAGTCTTACTCATACCCGGGTGAGAGAAATATTTTCCACTTACCCGTCTGAAGTACCCGATGCTACCTTCTGTGGCGCTCCTCAATGGGACAAGCTTTCAGGATTTTTATTTAAACATAATTGCCATGCTGCTTATGCTAATATCCAAACAGTCATGAATCCTGTTGAAATAGTTTTTGCTGAATAATAAATGTCTTATGAAGCATTAAGATATAGTTATGTGATTGAGAGAAATCCAGTCATAGACGCTGAACAAGAAATTTTAGAATTAGAAAGGTTATTAATTGAAGCTCGTGAAAGATTGAGACACGAAAAACGTCGAAGAGGTATTGAACAATCATGGTTTGATTGGGTATGGGAAAGTTTAGGATATTAGTCCAAATTGTCTCCGCGTTACGTGTTTGAACAGATTGGGGAAAATCTTGATAAAGTCATCTAGACATTTGTCGCAGATAGGTCTAGCGACCATCGAGTCCGGATCTCGATCTGGTATCAACAATACTGCTTCGTGATTACAAATAAAACATAACATGGTTTTATTTGTTAACATTTATCTCTTATAATACACAGTCCAACTATGGTCCACACGGCATAATAAATAATGGTAAAAACATCCATTTATATTATTCAACATTTTCGGAAAAAGCTGGCATAACTCTCCCGGACGGGTCGTCAGTGTCTTGCCACTTAGGCATCCAATGATGAGGGATGGGTGATTCTGTGCCTTTGTAATAATTGTGGTACATCTTGAAATAATAAACTGATTCAGGTGTTACTGGTTCGCACAATCCCAATTCACGAGCTCTTTCCAGATCTTCCTCCGTGAATTGTTCTTTTACATTTTCCTGGATTCTAACATACCAAGGATTCTCAACACTGCCCACGCCATCGCTAAATCCCTCTTTCCGTCTCCATAATATCTCTTCTGGAATGTAAGGATTACCTGAATCATCTTTTTCGAAAGATTTTCTAAGTATATACTTTTCCATTACATTTTTAGGATGTCTCAATTCTCCTGGTAATCCAAGAGCCATTTTCAAAAATTGTTTATCCAAAAACGGCACTCGTAATTCCAACCCATGACACGAAACTGTTCTATCTGAACGAAGCACGTCAAAATAAGGTAGTTCGCTAACTAGACGTCTCGATTCTTCTTCCAGAATTTCATTCGTGGGAGCATAATGGAAATAAAGATATCCACAGAATATCTCATCCGATCCTTCACCCGAAAAAAGAACTTTAATATCGGTATTTTGACTAATCCACTGACAAATTAAATACATCCCAACTGAGGCTCTGATAGTTGTAATATCATAAGTTCCAGTGGCAAGCACTACTTCCGGAATTGCTTCAAATGCCTTTTCCATGGGTAGAATAATTTCGTGATGATCTGTTTGTAAAAACTTAGCAACTTTCCTAGCAGCAAGGATATCAGTCGCGTTTTCATTAAACCCGATTGAAAAAGTTTGAAGTTTTCTAGGAGCCATAAGTCTCGAGAGAATAGATGCTATCAACGAACTATCCAATCCACCCGAAAGTAAACAACCAATAGGCCTGTCTGACAGTAAGCGCTTCTTAGTAGCGTTAATTAAGACTTTTTTGATATTAGTTTGCCAATTAAAATCGGTATTTAGATTGACTCGTGGAATTTGATACCAATTAATTAAATCCAAACGTTGATTGTGGAAGTGATAATAACTACCAGCAGGTACCTGTCGAGTCTTGTCAAACTCTGAAAATCCTTCCAGCGAGAGTGGGGTGGAAGCAATAGCTATATCTCCATCTTTTTGTCTAAAGTATAGAGGTCTGACCCCGATAGCATCTCTTCCAAAATACACATTGTCTCCATCAATCAACGTAAACGCAAATACACCGTCAAGTTGATCTATAATCGATGTAATACCAAATTTAAGATACAGATGCAGCATCACTTCACAATCACTCCCTGTGGCATTAGGAAACTTATATTTTTTCTGGATCTTCTTGTGATTATAAATCTCACCGTTCATAATCAGTGACACTCTTCGGTCATGGTCAACGACCAGACAAAAAGGTTGATCTCCTATTTTAGAAATGCTATTGATAGCCAATCGACAGAATCCCAAGACCTGTGATTCAAAAATCCTGATTTCGGTTCTGTCAGGACCTCTATTTTTTAATAATTCAACCGCATTAATTATCCCATTCCAACCCATCCTATGAGTTGTACCCATAACTTTTGATTTGAGAAAGAAAATTCCACACATTTATATAATTTTATTTCTTCATTAACTTAGAATTAAAATTATGACATTTCTGGGAGTAAGAAATTATCTGTAAGATGCACCAAAGCGTTGTTAACAATGATGTCACCATTGACTACATTCACTGGGCCTCCATTTTTTTCACCTATCATTGTTAAACCTTTACCATCACTATTGGTGTAAATTAGGTGACCTCTTATTCGTGTATCCAATTTCATACTTTCACTACTGGTTAATTCTTTCATGCGAATTTGTCTGGGAAGAGAGTTATATTTAATCATACGCATTGCTTGGTGTTTCTCCATATTTTGAAACATATTTTTGTTCCATAATTTTGCCAGACTTTTATCAGATGGTATAAAAACAGTAGAATCAAACTCGACCCCGTTGAAATCATACTCGAGATCGGCTTTGTTTACTAAGAATTTGTAAATACTAAAATGTTGGGTATTTTGAACTAAAAAATCCCACAAAGTACCGGGACATGGTTCGAGAGATGTATTATTATGCAAAGGACGGATTTTTTCATATTGGTAGGTCAGATCAAGACCTGGAATAACTGGTGCTAAATATGCCATTTTATTTAATTCTAACATTTTTTTAATTGTTGAATAAATGTCAGAATGTTGTGATAATATAATTAACCCCATGGAAAACCGAACAGGACTGACTATGAACTCGACATCCGGCCCGCTGAGTTGGCCTTATGCAGCATGTACGGGAGAAGTTAATAAAAACGGAATTTTTATGGCGTTGAGTCCGGAAAAAGGTCTTCGAAAATGTTTAGAATTTTGCGACAAAAGAAAAGAATTAACCGGCAAGGATCTACCATCTACTGCTTTTACAAAACTTACGGGTATAGGAAATGCGAGTTCGGGCACTCAACAGTGTTATATGATATATGATCAAATGAAAATGGAGAATTACACGGAAAACAATTCGGTAAATTCTTCTAACAATAATAACTGTTATTGGGCTATTCCGTTAATTTTGATATCTTTCTTGTTAATCGGACTGATCATGTTGCAAAAGTGAAATTTAGAATTATATTTTATCAGTTAAAATGGAACAACGTAAAATTCAAAGAATCGTGTTTATGCCACCTGATAAAATAGGCGAAGATAGAAAAGAATTTTTACTCGAGACAATGAGGAAAAACAAAGACAAATTACATTCTCAAAAAGATGGTTATATAGTAGAAGTTCTAGAAATCGTGAACTGGATTAATCAAGTGTCTAATATTTCTGGGAACATTATATTCAAGACTTGTGTTTTAGTCAACTCAATTGTTCTTAAGAAGAACCTTGAGATTCCAGTCACTGTAACTATGATTTTGGCACCAGGGATTCTATGCAATTATTATGACATCAAAATTTGGATTCCTATTCTGAACACAAACGGATTTAAATTTATTTCAAACACTCTTATCAAGAAAAAACAACAAATTTCGGTGGGATCTACTGTGGATGTTAAAATATTGGAAATAAGATACGAGAAGAAGAAATTTTCTTGTATTGCTTCTCTAGTAACCTAAAAGGAAATGTAGTTAAACAAAATGAGCGCGCAACAACAATTACGTATTTTGTCTATCTTTAAAGACCAATTTATTACTTTTTTGGACGAGCTTATCGCCCAATTTCCAAGCGAGCCCGATCTTGTCATAGTTAGAATTTTCATGAAAGATCAAGTTCCTGTCGCGGACGTGTTATGCCACGTGATACAGGAAATATTGCCTCACGAGAAAAAAATTAACTCGAAAGATGATAGATTTTTCCTCGAAAACAAAACATTATTTCAAGAGATCAGTAGCGAAACAGTGATCCATTTTAAACGTCTTTGGACATCGAAGGCGCTTGATGACGATGATAAAGATGCTATCTGGGCATGGTTTAAATCATTTTGCACACTTGCTAAGAAATATCAAGCAACATTGAGTGGAAAAGCTATCCGGAGAAATTCTCTGGGTGGATATGTGATCAATTAATTTTTACATCTCTAAAATGTTAAAATTATAAATACATTCCAAATGGTGGTTTAATTATTTCAGAACCTCCCATATTATTTTTAAGAGTTAATTCAATAGCCTTTTCTAGATCGTCTTGTGTTATAATGAAACGATGACGATCCTCCAGGGAAAATACGCGTTGCGCGTGCGCCATTTTACATTTGGATAAAAATGTTTCAATATCACCCCCAAAATTTTTAAAACAACTGTTATTTTTCTTAATGAATTCTGAAAGATCTCCCAAGCTTACGTTAATTTTCCAATCTACTTCGTTAATCATCTTAAACATAATTTTAGCCAATTCTAAATCAGAATATTTATCTATTCTGTGAACCCATTGGAAACGGCGCTCAAGACCTTTGTTGATTCTAAAAAAGCATTTTTCGATGTCTTCTTCGTAACCAGCGATGATACAGCAAAAATCGTTCTTGTGTTCCGACAAAAATGCGTTTAGTGTATCAATAGCTTCCTTAGAAAAAGAGTCTTTATCCTTTTGCCCGGGTCCTAAAGCGTAGGCTTCGTCGATGAATAGGACACCCCCTACACAAGATTCCAAAAGTACTCTTGTTTTGATTGCAGTTTGGCCGAGGTACGGAGCAATGAAATCCTCACGTTTAGCTAGAGTAAAGCTTCCCTTACTAGATAAAACACCCATATTTTTGTAAATATTTCCTATAATTTCTGCTACAGAAGTCTTACCAGTCCCAGGTGGGCCAGTAATGACTGTATGTAAGTACTCATTTTGCCCCTTTTTGTGCATGTTCTGAAGATAATAAATAATCTGGTAAAACATAGTAGTTTTTAACCCTTCCATCCCTATCATATTATTTAGTTTTTTGAGCTCTGGTAAAATTTTCCATAATGTTTGAGAATCCAAATTTTGGTATTCCACTTTTCGTTGAGCGATTTCAATCAAACTTGGAATATCTTGAACTTCTGGAGCTAATTCAGCTAGATCTTCGGATAGTTTTCTCCTTTTAGGCATGCGCGAGAACTCGCTAGATTCGTTATCTTGGTACATTTATTTATAGAAATATTTTTAATCTAAAGTGTCTGTGCTTTTAAAAATACTAAAAATAAAAACACAACTTAAAGACAGACTAAGAATAAGAAATGCCAACTTCGAAACCTAAATCGTCTTCCAAGAAAGTCAAATCGTCCTCCAAGAGTAAGTCATCCAAGTCAAAAGATAAGAATCGTTCTTCAAAAGATAAGAGCTCCAAGAGTAAGACCAAGAGTAAGTCATCCCGCAAGGAGAAGGTCGCTAAGACTCCTGTCGAGGAGGTAGTTGAGGAGGTAGTTGAGGAAACCACACCTACAACTGCTGCAGCTGCCGCAGCTGCACCTAAGGTCACCAAGAAGCGTCGCGTTGTTGATCGCGAGTCCGTTTTTGCTTCCTTTGACGCGTTGCAGAAGCAGGTCGAGGATGAGATCGACGCTGTTCGCTCGGCTAGCGATAAGAGCCGTGTGAGTGGTGTTCGCTTTCTTCGTTCCCTCAACAAGTCGCTCAAGCAGCTCAAGAAGGATACCGCGCGTGCTATGAAGCAGAAGCGCAAGAATCCTAATCGTGCTAAGAATACCTCTTCGGGATTTATGAAGCCTGTCCCTATCAGTGGTGAGATGTCCAAGTTCACTGGTTGGGGTTCGGATGAGCTGAAGTCTCGTGTCGATGTAACTAAGTACATCTGTGGATACATTCGCGACAACAACCTCCAGAATCCTGATGATAGGCGCCAGATCGTACCGGATAAGAAGCTTCAGGCGTTGCTTAAGCTGGACAAGAAGTCGTTGAAGGAGGAGCCACTCACGTACTACTCGCTTCAGAAAAAGATTCAGCCTCACTTCGTGTCTGCGTCTAAGTAATTTGTGAATAAATAAATGTTATTTCCTTTGGAAAATAACATTAGAGAAAGTTTTAGATTTAACCAATTTGCGTAGCGGGTTCTACAACATCAACTACGAAATAATTGAAATCGACTTCTTGTGCGGTGACGCTACCATCGGGAGATGTAAAAGACACGTCAAATCCATTAATACCAGTGGCGGAAACGTAACACCCACTGGCGCTCCCAAATACAGCTGCCGCGGGGCGACTCGCTGGAGTGAGGAATACATTAAGAACTGATGTTGGGAATGTTTTAGCAAATAAAAGTTGGACTGTGACGGCAGTGGCAAGACCAGTGCTTGTGACACGTATTTGACCACACGAATCACTCGCAAAGCCAACAAATGTAGCTGCGTTGTTGGCGCCGACAGTCGTGAGCGTAGGATCCTCATCTCGGGCGGGAGCAAACATTAGATGCCCTGTTGCCCCGATGTTCGACCCCGCGGTATCAGCTCGGAGAATTGTAGTACCAGTCAGATCTGCGGCGATCGCGTGGACCCCGAGAGTATCGTGCTTAGTTACAACAGCTAATCCTTTTGCTGCCACTTGGTTAGTGAATACATTAAGACTTGCGCCTGATTGTATACCCGTTGCGGTTGTGGAACGGATATTATTACCCGTCACTTTAACACCAGAAAGGTTTTGGGTATTAACCTGTGTACCGGAAGTTAGTACCATTTGTCCAGTACCGGCTGTGAGAGTTACATTGACACCGGCATTTTCAATAATATCACCGGTAGGTGCAAGAAGAGACATATCACCAGCTGTGGCTGTTTCAATGATATTATTTCCCGCAGTAACTGTAAAATCTTCTGGACATACAATATCACATATTTGTGCTGGTCCATTAGATATCAAGGTACCATTGACAGTCAAGTTATTGACATCTAAATTGCAGAGATCATGCTCAACACCAAGTTTACCAGCTAGATTGGGTTTATTGAGTAAATTCTGGCCATCCGACGTGGTAGCACCAAGTGGGTATAATGCTTTTGGGTCACATTGAACCATAACATTTGAAACATCGACATCTCTTTTTACTTGAGTGCCGGGGATTTTTGAATACAAAACTAAAGACATTTTTAATTTAAGGAAATAAAATATTTTGAAATTTTAGTTTTTCAAAAACTTTCTTTAATATAAAATGTCAATATTTGCACCTTTAGGTAATACCAATGTCACACGTGGGCAAGGTATTCAAAACGATGTCTTTACAAGTAATGTTACTGTTAACTGCGATCCTAGACTGGTAGTTCCAGAGACGGACGCTAATATAAGAAATGGTTTAGTGAAACCCGAAATAGCTGGTAAGATAGCAGTAGAACATGATCTCTGCGACTTAGATGTCAGAAATTTAACGATTCATGGAGATTTAACTTTCGACGGAACTATTTTTGGTTGTGTCACCGTTGCTGCCGATGGAGCTCTTTGTTGCCCACTGACGGTGAGAAACACCAATGTACCCATAGCTCCAGCGACTGGACAATCAGGCAATGCGTTATGCGTTGAAGGATCAACTGTCATGATACCTCTAACCGACCCAGCAACGTCTGGTACGGTGGGTGCTCCGGCGTTGTTATTTTTAGACGGTACACAAACTGCTGGTTCCAATTTAACAACCGGAGACTACCTT
>Ga0315316_10001339_pt1 | contig 17164 bp, 11 predicted proteins | sample M160m3416metaG_FD_203702 | JGI IMG/M metagenome (GOLD analysis project Ga0315316, IMG submission 203702) | Ammonia-oxidizing marine archaeal communities from Monterey Bay, California, United States - M1 60m 3416 | ecosystem: Environmental > Aquatic > Marine > Intertidal zone | place: USA... | reverse complement strand
CAACAATTGTCCGAGAACGGCGGATAGGCGTATCTCTAGTCGGCAGGAACTTCACCTCATGGTCATTGACGCTCACCAACACTTCTGGCAGCTGGATCTGCCATTTAACTATGGCTGGCTGCATACGGAACAGCACGAAGCGATATGCCGCAGTTATCTTCCTGGTGACCTGCAGACTCACCTGAAGACGTGCGGGGTTGACAAGTCCGTGTTCGTGCAGACTCAACACAACGTCGCAGAAAATCGGTGGGCGCTTGAACTGGCGGATCAGAATGACTTCATTGCTGGCGTCGTGGGCTGGGTTGACCTGGCATCGGAAAGATGTGAAGAACAACTGGCAGAGTTCAAAGACCATCCCAAATTTGTTGGTGTTCGTCACGTTGTGCAGGATGAACCTGATGACGATTTCATTATTCAGCCAGCCGTATTGCATGGTCTGAAGGTTCTGCAGAAGCACAGCGTGCCGTATGACCTGCTGTTTTACACCAAACACCTGAAGCACGCCGTGACGCTGGGGAAGTCACTGTCAGATTTACCCATGGTGATCGATCATCTTTCCAAGCCGAAGATCAAGGACCAGATAACCGTCGGCTGGGCAGAAGACCTGAAAGCGGCGGCAAAGTTCCCCAACATCTACTGCAAGCTGAGCGGTATGGTGACGGAAGCCGACTGGAAGGCATGGAAACCATCGGACCTGAAGCCGTACGTTGAAATCGCACTGGAAGCATTCGGTCCGGAACGCTGTATGTATGGCAGTGACTGGCCGGTCTGCGAACTCGCGGCTACCTACGGAGAAGTTTATAACGCGATGGGCGAAGTACTTGGCGCGCTCAGTGAAACGGAACGGGTTCGGATCATGGGCGGAACGGCTCAGATGTTCTACGGTCTGAAGGCATAGCTGCTTAGCGAGGATGAGTCATGAAAACTGGTAACGGCGCTGTTGTTATTCACAACGGCCAGATTATTGACGGTACAGGCGCAGCGGCCGTAGCCAACGGTATGGTTGTGATCACCGACGGACGCATCGACTATGTCGGTGCATCCGAAAACGCTCCTGAAGTCCCGACGGGTGCGGAGGTGATCGATGCCCATGGTGGTACGATTATGCCGGGGCTGGTCGAAGCACACTTTCACGGCACATACTTCAACATTCGAGCACTCGAAGATCTGGATATAAAGTATCCAGTCGAATATGTCAGTCTGCTGGCGGCCGTCAACTGTCGGCTTGCACTGGAGTGTGGATACACTGCGGCACGATCCGGCGGGTGTCTGTTCAACGTGGATTTCTGGCTGAAGACGGCGATCGAACAGGATCTGATTCCCGGACCACGGTTGTCTTCGTCAGGTCGAGAGATCTGTTCGGCTGGTGGGCTTATGGACTGGAATCCGGAGTTCCGGAAGATCGGCATGGAGGGGCTGGTCTTCATTATCAATGGTGTCGACGATGCGCGTCGGGCTGTGCGTTCACTGGTCAAAGATGGCGTGGAATGGGTGAAAACATACCCAACCGGAGACGCGGCCGCCCCAGATACGAACGACCACCACACGCTGTGCATGACCTTCGACGAAATGCACGCTGTCGTTCAGACCGCTCATAATCACGGCATGAAAGTGACCGGCCATTGTCGCGCGACGGAGGGCATCAAGAATGCGCTGCGGGCCGGCTACGATGCTCTGGAGCACGGCACTTTCATGGATGACGAAGCGATGGATTTACTGCTGGAACGAGACGTGCCGGTCGTGCCGGCTTTGTACTTTGAAAAAGCTAGTGTGATCCGTGGCAAAGAATTTGGCCTCCCTCAGCAAGTTATCGACGGTCACCAGGAAACGCTGGAAGGAGGCGCGGAAAGTGCGCTGCGAATTCTGCGGGCCGGAGGACGACTGGGGATGGGTGGTGATTACGGATTTGGCTGGAATCCTCACGGAGACTACGCGCGCGAACTCACGTATTTCACAAAAGAGGTTGGTTTTACACCACTGGAAACCATCATGTGTGCCACAAAGACGGGCGCTGAAATCATGGGGCGCGGTGACGAGTTCGGTACACTGGAAGTCGGCAAGCTGGCTGACGTACTGATTATTGATGGCGACGTCGTTGCCGACATCTCAATTCTGGAAGATCGCGACCGATTTATCGCTGTTATGCAGGGGGGCGTTGTGAGGGCCGGACGGCTGGCACTGGCGCCCCGAACTGAAGTCACCGTTCAGGGATAACGGACAGCGAATCTCGCACAGGCACCGGCAGCCTTCGCGAGCGGTACGTGCTAACCGCCTGCTTTGAATTCAGCTTTTTCTCCGGCTTTTTCTGCACGTTCTTCTGCCCTCGCACGCTGCATTTTCATCCTTGTCTCCTGCATGTCGATCATGCGAGCCACGTAGTAATTTGCGAGCACTTCGCCCATCTTCAGATTCAGCCGAAGACCGTTTCTGTCCGCGATTACCGTCACTCCCGCCTGCATTTCACCGCCCAGATCAGCAACACGTTGCAGCAGTGGCGTTGGCTTTTCTGCACTGTTCGAGCCTGTGGAAACTGACACCGATATCGGACTCGGCGGAAATTCGTGGTGGTTCAGATCCAGCCACAAAAGCAGACCGGCAATCCCTGTGGAATCATCCTGTGGGTATGACAACCAGCGGTCCATGTCGATGGATGCTGTCACCAAAGGTGTTCTTGCAGCAAGACCACTGGCAGCACATCGCGCAACGGATGACCGAATGATCTCAATCGCGTTTTCACCTCCAACAGCAAACCACAGGCATGAATCCTGGTGGACGATATAGGCGTGGCTCAGCGACAGTGACGTTTTCTCAGAGAATTCATTCGTTATGTTTTCCGGTGAGGTGACCTTGATCACTTCCTGCCCGTCCATCTCGACAATCGCAAAAGACTCCGCCATTCCGGGCGATTTGTCCGCTCCGGCGATCATACTGTACAGGCTGTGGAGCAGCCGTGGATTGTCATCTACATGGAGTCCTCCGTAGACAACTCCACCGGATGCTTCTGTCCAGCCGACCTTTACGAATGCTTCGAGTACCTGATGATGTGAAATGCCCGATAAGGTTTCTGCCAGAACGCTGCCAGCGTCGACCATCACGGAATCGCTGTTTGTGGCGTCCTTGATGGATTTCTGCAGCCATGCCCCGACGGCAGTCAGCAGCGGGTCCGCTTCCTTAAAAGCCCGTAGACATACATGCAGTGTTGCGGCGGCGTCATCCTGCAGGATCGGGGCGAAACGACTGTTGCCTGACGACACATTTTCCAGCTGTTTTGTCAGTGCACTGTTGCGACGCGTGTCAAAGTTCAATTCTCCGCGCACGGATTGCTGCTCGTCTGTCGCAAACCGCAGCCACCCACGTGCTTCGTCCACATCGAACATCAGCGCCTTCGCAATATCCAGACCGGATTGATACGACGACTTCCGTAAATCTGCGATCGTCTGATCTTCGTCGTCCCGCTGCTGCATCTGAGTGCTGGCCCCGGAACTCAACATGCTCCAGCCGAGTGTTTTTATGCCAGCTGGAATTCTGTCGAAGTAAGCATCCAGGCCCATGTCGTTGAGTGTGTCCACTCCACTGGTCAGTGAGTCTGCAGTGGGTAGCTCCATGTTCCACAGTTCTTCAAAGTTACCACTGAACAGAAGCCGATTCTGATAGCGAAAGTACTGAGTCACAGTAAACGAGTTTTCGATCATCCTTCTGCCACCGACTTCGACAACTTCTGCCGTTCGCTGCAGCCCACGGTTGCCTGTGGAATGCTGAAACTGCTTGACATATTCATCCGGGTCCTGACCATCCGGGATATTCCGGTTCCAGCTGTTCCTGCTGGTCAGCTTGAACAGGCCGCTCGATTCTGTATGTATGGTTCCGTTGGCACCATACCTTTTCTTCTGGGCGTCGATCATGCGTTTTGCGTCAGCTTCGTCGGCGACCTGCTGAAAAGAGACGTTCTCAAAGGCGGGGATTAGTCCCTGGACCATATACCACGCGGTACCGGAGACGGCCTGATCGACGTTTGATCGAAATCCGTCCATTTGCTCCTCAGGAATTCTGTCGAACATCGACGCTTCCAGTGCGAGTCGGGTGGTCAGGTGCTTTGCATACTCCAGCATCCGCACCTGATTGACATCCCTCAGGTACCCAACGCCAAGAGGACGGTCTGCGAGCCGCCCCTCCAGCTGCGCCTGCGATTCACTTGTAAAACACAGGATCAGGGCGACGGCAAACAGCAGTCGGTTCGACAGAAGAATCGCACAAACGGAGCGAGGGACGGGCTTACACATAGAAGCTGTTTCGAGTCTGAAAAGTTCGAGGTGGGCAATTCCGGCGGGTAGAGTGGGGTCCGGATTATAGCAACCCGACGGCACTGTTTCACCGCGGGTTGCTGCTGTTTCGCACACGTAATGCTGTGAAGACACTGTTTTAGAGAAAGCTCCTCGGCAGTGTGGTCTACAATCACAGAGTCGTTTACGACGGCGATTTGTTTGCACGATTTCCCGGGAAATTCCTGTTGGACAATCGGTTTCGTGCCCGGTTCAACTGCAGTTATGGTCTAGGTTCGTGGTGTCAGGGAAAGTCGTCGTTCCGAAGAATCGCGGTCCGCGGGGCACGCGGTTAAACAACCAGCAGCACCTCAATGTTCGGTTGGGTCACGCTCATTCTGTTCACTCGGCGTGCAGTAGTCCCATGATTCCGAGCCCGTAAAAAGTGTATTCGGCATCGGCCTGCTGGTCCCAGCTGGCACCGCGAAATCCACCAGCGGGTAATTCAATCTGCGTTGTCAGCCAATCCAGAATTCGTTCGGCCGGAATGATGTTTCTTCCGCCAACGTCCTGAGTGGTCAGCAGTCCAGTGAATGTCGACAGACCGTCTGCGAACGGGATTCTGGTATTTGCCTGGAACCCACCTTCCGTGCTGGCAACATCAGTCAGAAATCCCCGCACGTCGTCGGCGATGTCTTCGTCCATGCCGCCAAGGCTGTTCAGCAGCGCTACGGCGGCGGCGGTAGGGTTGGTTCCGCTGCGTTTCATCGGAGCGATTTCAACGAATCCACCATCGTCTCGTTGTCGATCGTACAAAAACTGGATCAGCCGGTTTGGCCGGGGGGGCGTTCGTCCAATGAGTTCGTACGTCAGTGCGACCATGAATGAATGGTACGTACTACCTGCAGATCCTTCTGTGCTTTTTGCGTAGCCGCCATCTTCGACACGAGTGGCTTCCAGTCCGGCGGCGATGAGATCTGCGAAGTCCGACGGTGCTTCACGCAACAAGTCCGCGCCACCAGCTGCCTGAACAACCAGTGCACTGTACAGCCAGCTGAGCAGGTCGATCACGCCGAGTTCCCTGGGTTGCTGGGTGCTCAGGAACTCGCTGACACGCTCACGATCCGCTGAGTCCAGTCCGCCTGAAACAGCCAGCGCCCTCACTGCGAAACCTGTGTAATACAGGTCCGATTCGCCTTCTCGTCCCCGAAATCCCCCGTCCGGCAGCTGCTGAGTGAGCAGGAAACGACGATGTCGCTCCAGACGTTCCGGGGCGACCATGCGAAGTCCTCGCGCAACTCGATCTGCCAGCTGAAATAGGTACATTCTCTCCATCTGCCTCTGGGGGGGACCCTCAACTCAGATTCCAACTGTCTGAAGCGGTTCAATCGATCGATGGCCGGGAAACTGGCGACCTGCTATGTCAGTACACCCGGGAAAACCGAGGATAACAGGAGAGATTATGGTTTCTTAGGGAAAGTACGACGAGGGACCCAACAATCTGTTGCTAAGCCTGATCTCTTGAATAGAGCTGCACGATCGTTAACATTGACCCCTGCTCCTCGCTCATAATCTCTTTTCTGTGTCGTCAGCAGATAACAATACCGATCGATTCCTGCGTTGTCGCACGACGCGAACACGATCATGTAAAGTAATCGTCACTCTACTGAGTGCGCGGCAAATTGGTACCAACTCAGAAACCGTATTGGTGGGCCAGGTCTCTTCGCGAGGTCTGGTCTTTGTTGCTTCATTGACCCATGAGATTTGAACAAGCGAACGACAGAAATGACTGAATCTGCATCGGCTGACAACTCCTCAGCAGCCGGCGTCAACTCTTGCCAGCAGGACGACGTCGTCCTCGTCCTGGACTTTGGTTCTCAGACTGCTCAGCTTATTGCCCGGCGTGTTCGTGACAACAATGTGCTTTGTAAAATTGTGCGCCATGACCTGACGGCAGACCGAATTCGCGAACTGGCACCGAAAGGACTGATCCTGTCCGGTGGTCCCGCCAGCGTGTATGGCGACGGCGCACCAAAAGTTGATTCAGCCATTTTTGACCTGGGAATTCCGGTTCTTGGAATCTGCTACGGCATGCAGTTGATGTGCCAGACGCTTGGCGGCCGAATTCAGTCGGCAGACTCGCGTGAATTCGGAAGAGCGCCGTGTTCGACAACTTCGGTTAATGCACTGTTTGCCGGCATTCCGGAAACATTTACGGCGTGGATGAGTCACGGTGACCAGGTGGATACTGTGGCCGGAAAGTTCAACGTGATTGCCGCAACAGAAACCTGTCCGAATGCTGCCATTCAGCATCAGGATCTGCCCATCTACGGAATTCAGTTTCATCCGGAGGTCACGCATACTGAACACGGTGCGCTGGTACTTGGGAACTTCGTGAGGGACATCTGCGGCTGCAGTGGTTCGTGGAGGATTTCGTCGTTAATTGAACAGCAGAAGCAACTGATCCGAGACGTTGTCGGCACGGACCAGGTCATTTGCGGTCTGTCGGGCGGGGTGGACTCGTCGGTTGTGGCAGCGCTGATCTCAGAAGCCATTGGTGACCAGTTGTCATGTATTTTTGTCGATAACGGATTGCTGCGAAAAGGTGAACGTGAACAGGTTGAGGAGCACTTTTCAGATCACTTTAAGACAGATTTGCACGTCGTTGATGCACGCGAGCGTTTCCTGACGGAACTCGCCGGTGTCTCCGACCCGCAGACAAAACGCAAAATTATCGGCAAGGTTTTCATTGATTGTTTTCGTGATGAAGCCAAGTCGATTCCAAACGCAAAGTTCCTTGCACAGGGAACGCTTTATCCCGACGTCATCGAAAGCGGGGCGAACCCCGACGGACCAGCCGCCACAATTAAATCGCACCACAACGTCGGCGGATTGCCGGAAGAACTGGGCTTTGAATTGATCGAACCCGTTCGAGATCTGTTCAAGGACGAGGTGCGGCGCATGGGACTGGAACTGGGCCTGCCGGAACAGATGGTCTGGCGACATCCGTTTCCCGGCCCGGGACTGGCCGTACGGTGTCTGGGCGAAGTCACTGAAGAACGGCTGGACATCATTCGCGAAGCCGACGCGATTCTGATCGAAGAGCTGCATACGGCGGGGCTGTATCGGGATATTCAGCAGGCATTTGTCGTACTCCTTCCGGTGCAAAGTGTCGGCGTGATGGGTGACTCCCGCACTTATGAAAATGTGGCCGCCATTCGTGCGATTGAATCGGAAGATTTCATGACGGCCGACTGGTTTCCGTTTCCGCATGAAGTGCTGCAGCGAATTTCCACACGCATCATCAACTCGGTTCGCGGTATCAATCGACTCGTCTACGACGTTAGCTCAAAACCGCCGTCAACGATTGAGTGGGAATAGTCAGCAGGCCGCATTCGGCACTTTCCACATACTCCATACGCGAATTCGATATGCCGAATTTCATACTGATTCCCTCATGGGTTGGGAACATCAGACGCACGAGGTCGAAGGCGGTCTGAGACATTTGCCTGATCACTTCCTGATCGTCTGATTGTTTCACCAGGATGTCTGCCGTATGCGCCGCTTTGCCCCGTTGCCGGTGCGCCCCTCGAAGATTTTCATCAGCTCATATACGGAGTCGCTGAGTAACTGCTGCTGTGCCTGCACCGCAGGCTCTGATCAAACTTGCTTTGGTGGCTGCAGCTGTACGCCAGGAAATCTGTGTGTCTCATGTAACTTGCTGGTAGACAGTTCGCGTTCCTGGGCGGAACCATGGTGGCCGTTCAGAAAGATTTCGTGTCATTGCGCTGCGAACTTCAGCTGAGCATAGTCTTCTTCGGAACGTTCCAAAGTCGACCCGACCCGACCGGATACGGACGCCTGACGATGATGCCCTGATACAGGGCCTGCGCTGCCGGAAAGTCGTGTTTGCCGGAGGATGCACATAGGGCATCTCTTAAAAGCGGCACGGCCGCGGCCACAAACTCTCGTGCGTCATCAATCTTAGCGCAACTTCGAACCATAGATTTCAGAATCGCACTGAGGTCAAGTGCTTCAGGTTTTCCAGAGCTTCGCTGTTGTGAGCAAATTCGATTCATCGTCTGGATGATTCGATACGTCTGGGAATTGCTTTTAAAGCAGTTGAGTTGTCAAGGAACGAATGGGAACGGGCCAGCGAGCCCCGCCGGTCACGTTCTTTCGGAAATCGTTCCTGCGGGCGGGGATTTCCGAAAATCGGCGAACCGCAGGCTGTCCATCGGATCGACACTGTGGCGACCTGAGCATAGAGCGTGGAATGACTCACGTTGCCCGTTCCTCGTGATCGTCGGTTCGAAGTAACTTTTCGACGTGCGGAAATTGCTGAATTGTCAAGTTTCTGCTGCCGAAACACGTCTTTCGGTGATTTCGCATATCTGGTAGAAGTGCAGGAGAGATACGGACGTTTGGCGATGTCTGACGGGGGCGTCGCGCCATCATTTTCATGGCAGGGGAAGGATTCCCATGCAAGCTTCATTCTGGAAAACAGTTTCGGTTGTCGGCGTGATTGGCATTGGCAGCCTGGTCACTCTGGAAGTTCAAAACCGACTGTCGCGCCTGGATTCCGCCGCTGACAAGTCCACTGACGCACCACTGAGAGGCCTGGTCGCGCAATCCGGTGAGCAGTCGCTGACCGCAGCAACGACAACGTCCGAATTCGACCGAGCGATAGAAAGTTTCGACAACGACGCACAGGGGTTCGACGTTACGGAACCGCCGCTTAATGAAACAATGACTTCGGCTGACGAACAGTTGCACAGCGAACCTGTACCTCCCGGGGACTTTACTCCGCCAATAGACACGACTGTCAGGTCCGATCAGATCGCCCCGGACGGTAATCCTTTTGCGCCGATGCAAACGCAGGTCGCACCAGCTGCGGCTGCTCAATTCGGCGACCGCCATCCGCTTGCTGTCGAACGGGCGGGTTTTGTGGAGGAACCAGCGTTCGCAGATGACGTTACGTCCGTTATGCCCTCGTCGACATCAGCCTCCGACGATCAGCCAGGGGTGCTGCGACCAACTCCCAATGTTGTTGAAGAAGACTCTGCCAATTCCTCATTCCCGTTGTTTGGAGCTGCTGCGGATGCTCAGGGCGTACTGGACGGGGAACGTGAAGTAACCACGGAACAGTCCGCAGATCTGGCCGTCCCGGCACAAAAGAAAACTGATCAGTTCCTGTTCTTTAGTCAAGAAGAAAGTGGGACAGTGGGCACAACACCCACGGAAACCGTCACGCTGCCACAGCCGGCTACTGCCCCATTTTATGGTGCCGTTGAACCTCAGCTGAAACCAGCACCAGCAGATGAACCGCCGCGTTCGCTGAATGACGAGGTGCCAATGTTTGACCTGGAGCCGGAGAACCAGCCTTTCGGCGGGCAGCCAGAAGCGGTGGCACCGACGGGACAGCAGGACAATCCGTTTCCCGGACTGCCTGCCCCGACGGATCCGGAAGCCACCGACACATTCAGTGACAGCCGTCCCGCTCCACCGGCTTTGGTGCCAACACCACGTGAACCGTCAACCAGGCCCGTGCCGGTGTTCTCAAACGATTCTGACGCAGGTCTGGATATCCCTGGCTCGATTACTGTGGATTCGGCCCCGCAGACGACAGCGCCAGGCGACGACTCGGCTCTGCCATTTGCGGAAGATCTTCCGGCCCCGAACGGCGACCTGCAGACCGTACCTGAATTGCCGGCAACATCGCCGTTGAAGTTGCCGAAACCCTCCTTTACTACTGAGTCGGAAAACACGATTCCCGGCACCAATAACAGTTTTCCGAACAGCGGCTATCCTCAAACACCAGACAGTGCGGAACGCTTTCCCGCGGACCGTCCGGGAGACGCTCTCGATGCTCGTCCATTTTCGCGGCCATTCGAAGAAACTCCACCGCTGACATCTCCCGGGCAGTCAGATCTCAGTCCTCGCACATTTAACGCTCAACCATCAGCAGCGACACCAGGGAGGGTATCCACCCGTGACGAAGTGCGGCAGAATACGGCTGCCGACATTCAGGTCATTTCAGGCGTTATGCGGCCTAATCTGGTATTGCAAAAGACTGCCCCCAAGAATGCGTCTGTCGGTTCACCGCTTGAGTACAGCATTTTTGTCCGTAACGAAGGCGATGCCACTGCGTATGAGGTCATTGTTGAAGATGAGGTCCCCGGCAGCGTGCAGGTGGATGGTGCGCGACCTCAATCGGATTTCGATCGTTCCACCGGCAAGCTCATCTGGCATTATGATGTCATCGAGCCTGGCGACACCGAAGAAATTAAGGTTCAGGTCACGCCTACCGGAGAAGGTACACTGGATGGAGTGGCGTCAGTAAAATTCAAGTCGCGTGTCCAGGCGACAACGGTTGTGACTGCTCCCAGGCTGCGTCTGCAGATGACCGGTCCGAAGGAAGTGAAGCTTGGTGAAGAAGTCACATATCGATATGTCATCACGAACGATGGCACCGGCGAAGCGCGAGACGTTTTTCTGCGTACTCTGCTGCCTGACGGCGGGGGCTTTAGTCATCCGCAGGGCCGGGATCTTGAATACGAAATCCAGTCGATGAGGCCCGGTGAGCAGCGGGAGATCATTCTGTCTGTCGTTGCAGGTGAGCCCGGAGAGCATCAGACAGACGCAGAGCTGACGGCGACCGGCACCAGCAGCGAACAGGCAGTCTGGCAGACAAACGTCGTCGGCGCCCAACTGCAGATTGTTCGCCGTGGCCCGAAACGCCGCTACGTCGGCCGAGTTGGTGTGTATGAGAACGTTGTGACAAATGAAACGAACTTTGATGCCACCGACGCCAAGGTGGTAGAGCTGGTTCCCGATGGCATGCGTTTTATCAGTGCCGACAACGGAGGTCGTTACGACGCAGACACCAGTAGCGTAACATGGGCTATTGCTCGAATCGGTGCCGGTCGTCAGAAGCTGTTGCAGATCGAATTGATGCCGACATCCGCAGGTTCCCGGGAAAGTACGGTCACGATTCTGGAAAATGCCGGCTTCCGCAGTGATGATTATGTGTCCACAACGGTCGTGGAAGACCTGCACAATGTCAGTGCAGACATCAGCCAGCTTGGCGGGCCGGTCGCGATGGGAGAAACATTTGGTTTCACAGTCACGATTGATAACCGCGGTACTGCTGACGCAACCGACGTTGAACTGACAATTGATGTTCCGGAAGAAATCCAGGTTGTCGGCGCTGGCAGTTCATCTGTTCAGGCCAAACTTCTGGCCGGAAATGTCGTCCAGTACAATGTGATTGTACGAATCCAACCAGGTAAGGAACAGGCTTTCCAGATCAAAATGACGGGGGCGCGTCCGGTCAGCAACGGTGTCGTCAAAGCCAAAGTTCGCTATCGTCAGATGCAGGAGCCGCTGGTGGTGTCCGAGTCCGTCACCGTGTATCGCGACGACATTTAAGAACCGCGACGTCCTGACAAATCGGCTGGATGGAAAATTACTGGCAGAGGCAGGTCGTCGGCAGTGAACCGCGACAAGCACTGCTCGCCCGCCGCTATTCCTCACGTGCGGTCCGCAGAACAGTCCCGGGGAAACTGTCCCTGCTCTGACTGGTTGTAGGGTGACGTCTCTGATAGCATTCCGGCGCCCGCAATATACCTGTTGTTGAGAGGTTAACCGTGTCAGAAGTTCTGGACAGTTTCGAAATCGAATGGCACGGCAATGTTGTCGTAGTCATCCCGGCAAAAACCGTTGAGTCACTCAACTGGGACCTTGTTGAACAGGCTGCCGACGTGATTATGGACCCTCTGGCGACCCAGGAAGTTCCACTTGTAATTGTCGACCTGGTGGATGTTGGCTACTTCGGATCGGTGTTTTTGGCATTGTTGCTGCGCTGTCATAAGTTTCTTAAACGTCGCGGCGGTGAACTGGTCCTGTGTGGCGCCAACGACATGGCCCGTGAACTTCTGAAGATTACCGCTTTGGATACCATCTGGGCAATCTATGATACTCGCAGCGAAGCCATGCAGGCGATCGATGGCTGACCGGCAGAAAGAGTTTATGCGGTGATCCATCGCTGATGTGATGAGCCGGGCATGCTGATTCGTGCGGATGTCATTGGCGACGATCGAATTTGCACGGAGGCAATGAGCACATGGCAAAAAAGCATCTCACCCATCCGCGTGATTCAGAACTGGAGGTGATCGAACATGTTTCGGAACTTCGGGAACATTCTGAGCTGATTCAGGAAATCAAGGCGACAGCGGACAAGCTGGCGGCCGATGGTGCAACACGCGGCGACCTGAAAATTCTGAGTCGTGCCCTGCGAGAACTGCGCTATGCGTTCAAGGTGTTTACACCGTATCGGCGCAATCGAAAAGTCACCGTTTTCGGGTCCGCGCGAACCGATCCGGAGTCGCCCGAGTGGCAGCAGGCAGAGCTGTTTGGCAAACGCGTCGCTGAAGAGGGGTGGATGGTGGTTACGGGCGCCGGTGGTGGCATCATGGAGGCCGCTCATGCCGGTTCCGGTCGCGAAATGGCAATGGGACTGAACATTCTGCTGCCTTTTGAACAGGAAGCCAACTCCATCATTGAAGGGGACGACAAACTGGTCAATCTGAAGTACTTCTTTACACGCAAGCTGCTGTTTGTGAAGGAAGTTCATGCCGTCGTTTCCTGTCCGGGCGGCTTTGGCACTCAGGACGAAGCTTTCGAAACACTGACGCTGGTCCAGACGGGTAAACGTGATCTGATGCCCCTGGTGTTTCTGGATAAACCGGGCGGTACATACTGGTCGGGCTGGCTGGACTACATCCAGTCGGAACTGCTGGATAAGGGCATGATTTCCCCCAGTGACATGAGTCTGTTCAGGGTGACGGATGATGTTGAGGAAGCCATCGACGAAGTTCTCGAATTCTACAGTGTGTATAACAGCATGCGGTTTGTCCGCGATCAACTGGTACTCAGACTGCACCGCGAACCATCTGATGAACTGGTTGAGCGACTGAATGATGAATTTCAGGATGTTGTGGCATCCGGGCGGATTGAAAAAGCGAAACCTCACAAGCTGGAGGCTGACGACGTACACCTGAAGGACCTTGCTCGCCTGTCGTTTATATTCAATCGGCGTGCAGTCGGCAGGTTGCGGATGATGGTCGACGTGCTGAATCGGGAACTGGCAGACGGGTGATAACACTGACTGGATCTGAGTTGCGCATCAAGCGTGATCGCTGCGGTGTTCCACCAGCGGACAACGCCCGCCCCGCAGTTCAGGCAGGACGTTACGTGTCGGACGCTTTCTTACTGCATGTCGGTGCGACGCGTTAAGCGGCTCGACGTGCCGCAACATCTTCGCAGGCCAACTGCCTGAGTGATTCCACAACCTGCTCCATGCGTGTGGCACGTGAGCCCTTAACCAGAACAAGGTCGTCGTCGCACAGCAGGCAGCCAAGCATTGCAGTCAATAGTGACAGACTGGTAAAGCAGGAAATTCGATTCTGCGAGCCGCCACACGCAAGGAAACCGTCGACAACGTGACTGGAAAAGTCTCCGGTGACGGCGATATGGTCCAGCTTTGACGATGCCAGTGCTGCACCCATGCCATAGTGCAGATCGGCCGCCTGCTCGCCCAGGTCCAGCATGTCATTCAGCACCAGCACGCGATGGCGGCAATGCGTGAATTCTTCTGCCGTGCGAATTGCCGCGCTGACGGAAGCCGGGCTGGCGTTATATGTGTCGTCGACTACGGTCCATCCGCCGATCTGCAGCGGACAACACCGCCCCGGTTCAGGCTCGTATGTTGCAAGACCGGCATTGATCTGTTCGGGAGCAATGCCCACTTCCAGCCCAATGGCGATGGCTGCCAGCACATTCGACACATTATGCCGACCGCAGGCGCGCACTGTGTATTCATCATCGTCCACTGTCAGTGTCAGAGCATCATCGGACACCCGTATTCCCGTTGCGCGAACCTCGGCCGTTTTTCCCGTGCCAAACGTGACGACACGTCCGGGCGCCGATTTCTCCATCTCTGCGACAAGAGGATCATCAGCATTCAGGAAGGCCACACCATCTTCTGCAAGAGACGCGATAATTGCCCGCTTTTCCTGCTGCACGGCCTTCAATGATTTAAACCCGTCAAGGTGGGCAGGACTTATGTTCGTGACAACGGCGAATTCCGGGCGCGCGATCGACGCCAGCATTTCCACCTCACCCGGTGCGGACGATCCGATTTCGATAACTGCGAATTCGTCACCGGCCTGAAGTTCCAGCAGACTGATCGGTACTCCCAGGTGATTGTTGAAGTTTCGGGGACTCTGAATCCCTGTGTGTACAGACTCGAGCATGGCTGAAATCATGCGACGTGCTGTTGTCTTGCCCACGCTGCCTGTGACTGCTGTCACCAGTGCGTCAGTTGTCTGACGATTCTGGCAACCAAGTCGTGCGAGCGCTATCTCAGCATCCGCGACCCGGATATGTGGGGTGCGACACGCGTCTGCCTCAGACGCATCCACTATGACGACCTCAGCCCCGTCACGCAGTGCAGCGGCACAGAACTCGACGCCGTGGGTCCGCTTTCCCGGCAGGGCGATGAAAACGTCGCCCTGCTGTACGTGCCGACTGTCAATGACGCAACCGTCCACAATGGCGGCGGACATGACGTCGCCACAGATCGTGCCATCAACAATTTCGCAAACGTGTTTGACAGTTAACGGATGCATCGTTCAAGTCAGCCTTTTCCGCATCGTTGAGCCAAGGGCATTTCTTTCTGAATGCCAGTGCGGCAATTATTGCCGACATTGGCAGACTGATGCTGCCCCTGACATCGTCGTGGGGCGAATGCACGGATAAGTCCAATTTGATCAATTCCGACGACACCGACAGACCTTATTCTGATATGCCCGCACGGATTACCGATGTGACGCTTTTTCGGTTCCACCCGGACGGTCCCGGTCGCCACAGTATGGCAAGCCGTCACCGTTCCGGCATTCGAACACTCGGGGACAGTACCTGGCGAACATCGGAACCGGTTCATGCCGACCTCTGAACGGAGAACCGCGGCTGCAGATCGTCTACAGTTGTCGAATCTGTTGCGCGTAACAATTTGCGGACCACCTCGCGGTCGTCGAACGACAGCACCGCGCCGGCAGTTTGCTGTGAATGCTCATGTCCCCTGCCGGCGACAACGACCATGTCACCTGGTTCAGCCTGACTCAGTGCCACTGAAATGGCTTCATGGCGATCTACTTCTGACGCGTACACGGCGTCTGCGGAGAAGCCGTCAGTGATGTCCGTAATGATCTGACCGGGATCTTCGCTGCGAGGATTGTCAGATGTCACGATGACCACGTCCGCAGCCGTTGCTGCCCGCGCCATCAGGGGCCGCTTGCTGCGGTCGCGTTCACCTCCTGCGCCGAACACGCAGATAAGTCGGCCTGGCACAAAGTCGCGTACAGCGTTGAGACACTGTGCGAGTGCGTCGGGGGTGTGAGCATAGTCCACCAGCACCTGGAATGCCTGGCCTTCATCAATTCGTTCGACACGTCCGGGAACGGCGTGAAGAGCCTCAAGTCCGTCCACGATGTGTGCAAGACTGATTCCCAGCTGCTCTGCGAGCCCGGCCGCCGCCAGACAGTTGGAGACGTTATGTTGGCCTATAAGCCTGAGACGGAATTCTGCATCACCCTGAGCCAGATTCAATCGTACACGCTGAGAACGGTGAGTTCTTCTCAGCACTGTCGACTGCAGTTCCGCCTCTGAGTTGTCGATTCCGTAGGTCACGATACGTGCCTCATTATCGAAACGTTCCGTGATCCTTCGGCAGCCGGGATCGTCCGCATTCAGCAGCAACGGTGCGTCCGGATAAAGAAGACCGGCGATGTCAGCTTTCGCTGACTGATACGCCTCAGCTGTTCCGTGATAGTCGTAGTGATCCTGAGTCACATTCGTAATCGCGGCAGCAGACAGTTGAATTCCCGCACACCGTTTCTGTACCAGAGCGTGACTGCTGATCTCAATCGCACAATGCGAAGTCAGTGCCAGCTTCATTCGACGAAAATGGTCGGCCAGAATCCCTGCAGATGGTGTTGTCAGAGACGACGGACTGGAATCGAGTCCATCATTCATGCAGATGGTGCCTACAAGACCGGTACGGTGACCGGCCGATTCCAGGATCGAACGTAACATCCATGACGTTGTTGTCTTGCCATTGGTTCCGGTGACTCCCGCCACGGTCGTCAACTGCTGCTGACCGACGGCAAGGGCCATCGAAATCACAGCATGGGCAGTTGCCGCACAGCTTACAACGCACTGAGGAACAGTGGCGTGTTCTATGCGTCGCTGGACCACGATAGCGGTCGCGCCTCCCGCGATCGCCTCATCAATGAAGGAATGTCCGTCGAACGTACTGCCGGCGACAGCGATAAACACATCGCCGGGAACGACACTGCGGCTGTCCGTAGAAACGCGCAGGACCGCAATGTCGCAACAGTTGATGAATTGTGGTTCCGGCAGCAGTTGCTGCAGACTCAAACCCGTTTCGTTCATTCCAGGCATCCTGCCGGGAGGTGCAGAAAAATGGGGATCCGGACGTTGGTGCCGAATACGTCACATCCATGTGGGCGAGAATTCTCGCCAGGTTCCGAATTCTCGTCAACAGCGACCTGCAACTCGATTTAAGTCAGATTTTACTCATGTTTTCAGGTGGTTCCTGAATCTTTGCGATCATGGATTCGGTGCGGTCCGCGAATCGTTCATTCGGTTACAGGCAGAAACTGAACAGCGTCAACCGTGACGTATCCATTTGTTTTGCCCGTGCCCACTTCAACTTTGGCAATATTACCGAATTCAAACTGACCGAGACTGATGAAGACTCCGTCAATCGGTGAGTTCTCTCGCTGATTGACTCGAATCATTCTGGAGTCTGCCATGTGTAT
>Ga0315316_10001337_pt1 | contig 17168 bp, 20 predicted proteins | sample M160m3416metaG_FD_203702 | JGI IMG/M metagenome (GOLD analysis project Ga0315316, IMG submission 203702) | Ammonia-oxidizing marine archaeal communities from Monterey Bay, California, United States - M1 60m 3416 | ecosystem: Environmental > Aquatic > Marine > Intertidal zone | place: USA... | reverse complement strand
GAGGTCGTGGAACTGAAATTTCTACTCTTCCTGGAGGTCAAAACCTTGGAGAGATCACGGATATTGAGTACTTCAAAAAGAAATTATATAGGTCGCTCAATGTACCCACATCAAGAATGGACGGAGAGGGAGGATTCAACTTGGGAAGATCCTCAGAGATATTGAGGGATGAAGTTAAATTTAGTAAGTTTGTTGGACGTTTAAGAAAGAGATTCTCCAGAATGTTTAATGACATGCTGAGAACCCAATTACTCCTAACGAACGTAATTACTCCAGAAGATTGGGAGGTAATGAGTGAGCATATTCAGTATGATTTCTTATATGATAATCACTTTACTGAATTAAAAGAAACCGAATTAATGAATGAAAGGTTAGCATCTCTTGCTACCGTAGAACCTTATATCGGTAAATATTACTCTAATGATTGGGTAAGACGTAATGTATTGCGTCAAACTGATGAAGAAATTAGAGAAGAAGATGAGAAGATTGAACAGGAAATTGCAGATGGAACTATTCCTGATCCTGCTGAAATGATGTTAGATCCTGAAGGTACTGGTGGATTAAGACCAATGCCAATGGATGATTTGGGAGATAGTGCTGCTGGTGGTGAACCAGATGCTGCACTTAGATCTATGGATGTAGATAGTAAAGCAACAACTATGGATGCAAATATAGCAAAACCAAAAGGTGGAGAGATTTAGTGCCTAAGCACCCAAATCAAATTAGAAGGGATAGAGAAAAACAACCAAGTTTTAATGTGAATTTGGTTGAAGATGATGTTAGATTGTTATATAATGCAGTAGATTTTTACTATAAAAATAGACCTAAATCTGCACATAGACCACAACATATGCAAGAATCAACTGAACATTTAAAGTGGATAAAGAAAGTTATGATGACTATGATGATGGAATCTAGTTTTCAGAAGAATAAATAGTGTCTAAATAGAATGTAGTTACTCATTTGACACTAATACTATGGATGAACTTATGGATATGATTGCTGCGGATGATTCGGCTTCACAGGTTAGCGATAAAATAAAAGATATTTTATATGCAAAGTCAGCTGAAAGAGTTGATGGATATAAACCTAATGTAGCTAATTCATTATTTGGTGATCAAGAATCAGCAGATGAGGTTGAAGCAGAAGTTGATGCAGCTGCTGCAGTTATTGCAGGACAACCAGAAGCAGAAGCAGAAGTAGAAACTGAAGTTGATGATCAAGAAGAAGAGTAATTCTATAAATAACTAGTAAATGAATTTTAATACTATAAGGTTTGTATAAATGGCTCTCAATCCCGTAGGAAGTGGTTCCTCACTCGTTGTATCTACAGATACAGCTAAAGTAATTGCAGCAGGAATTGCTCAACAAGCTAAATCCTTAAGGGTTACTCTTGTAGGTGCATCTGGATTAGAAGGTGCTCACATTAAAACAGGCACTATGCCAACTGCAACTACTGCAGATTTTTATTTGGTTAAAGGTGAAACTGCAACACTTAATATTGACAGACCTTCTTCTCAAAGAGTCACAGGTATTACTACAGGATCTACAACAATAGTTCAGTTTCCTGAAGGAACTGGTACACCATTTGGTGTTGGGTCTAGTGTTAGTATAACAGTAACAGACCAAAGTTATTATGATGATATTATTACAGATGCATCCGTAACTGCAGTAGATAATACTGCTGGTGTTGGTGGTGCTTTTGGTACTAGAATAACACTTGATTCTGATACTTCTGGTATTGTAACTGCTATGAGTGGTTATGCTACTTTGAGAAATTCATTTAAAGTTAGTGCTCTGGCTAAAGGCAACGCTGCTGATGTAACTGGTGCATTATATTATCAACAAGTTCAAGTTACAGGGGAAGCCTGATGAAACTCATTACGGAAGAAATTGAATCAGTAGAATTTCTTGTCGAACAAAAGAACGGCAAGAAGTCCATGTATATTGAGGGTGTTTTCTTACAAGGAAACATAAAGAACCGTAATGGTCGTATGTATCCTATGGAAACTCTTCGTAGAGAAGTAGGACGTTACAACGAAAATCATGTTCAATCAGGAAGAGCTCTTGGTGAACTTGGTCATCCAGAAGGTCCAACCGTTAACCTCGATAGGGTCTCTCATAAGATAGTATCACTTAAAGAAAGTGGTTCTAACTTCGTTGGTAAAGCTAAGATTCTTGGCACACCGATGGGTAAGATTGCATCTTCACTTATTGACGAAGGTGTTAAATTAGGTGTTTCTTCAAGAGGAATTGGTTCACTGAAACCAACCCGTGAAGGAATTAATGTTGTCGGTGACGACTTCATGTTGGCAACTGCTGCTGACATCGTTGCTGATCCTTCTGCTCCCGATGCATTTGTTGAGGGAATTATGGAAGGTAAAGATTGGGTCTGGGATGGAAGTATACTACGTGAAAAGTATGCTACTAAGACATATAAAACAATCAATACACTGGTTGATCAGAAAAAATTAGACGAGCAAAAACTCTCGTTATTTAATGATTTCTTATCAAACTTATAAATATTCTAAATAAATATAGATTTAATAACGTATAAATCGGAGTCGTACAAATGTCTCGTGGCACAAACTTACAAAAGATGGAAGAAGAAGTGAAGCAATCCAAGACTGCTGTTAATGCTAATGCAAAACCAGCAGAACCTATGACTAAGGGAGCACCTTACGAAGATCTTGGAGGTCCAACCCCTGAAAACTATAGCCCTACTAATGATAGTGCTAAGTTAAAGGAACCTGGTGGATCACTAAAACAGGTATCTGATGCCATTACGAACCGAAAAGGAAAAACTCTAAAGCAAGGAGACGAAGCAGAAGTGACTGACGAACAAGAAGTTGTTGCAGAAGAACCTGCTACTGAAGTAGAGGAAATCGTTGCCGAAGAAGAAACTGTAGAAGAGACAGTTGAAATAAACGTTGAAGATGACGTTAATGCACTTCTTGGTGGTGAAGAACTATCAGAAGATTTTAGAGCAAAAGCAAAGACAATCTTTGAAGCTGCTATTAACTCTAAAGTTTCTGCTGTTAGAGAAGAAATCGTCAGAGAGCACGAAGAGAAGCTTTCTGAGGAAGTAGAAGAAATTAAGGTAGAACTACAGGAACGTGTAGATTCTTACCTTGAGTATGTTGCCGACGAGTGGTTCACTGAGAATCAACTTGCCGTTGAAAACGGCCTTAAGGCAGATATGACCGAATCATTCCTTGAAGGAATGAAGGGTCTTTTTGAAGAACATTATGTATCAATCCCTGAAGAAAAATATGATGTCCTTAAGAGTATGGTAGAAAAACTTGATGACATGGAAACCAAGCTCAATGAGCAAATAGAAAAGAATATCTCACTCAACAAAGGTCTCGCTGAGGCTACTGCTGATGGTATCTTAGAATCTGTTTCTGATGGCCTTGCTGCCACACAGAAAGAGAAGCTCGCTTCACTTGCAGAAAGTGTAGAGTTTGAAAGTGACGCAGAGTATCGTGAAAAGTTGGAAACACTAAAGGAATCTTATTTCCCCCATAAAGGTGCTGCACCAACAAATAAAACTGAAACCTTATCAGAAGGAGTATCATCTGAAACAGAATCTTATTCTGGATCTATGGCTCAATATGTTAAGACACTTTCAGCTTTCAAAAACTGATTTTAAAATTAATCAAACTTTAAACATTTACAAGTAACTAAGATGTTCCAATCAGAACACCTAGTTGAAAAGTGGAAGCCCCTCCTCGAACATGAGGGTCTTGATAAAATCGAAGACGCACATAAGCGTTCGGTTACCGCTGTTCTACTAGAGAACCAAGAAAAATTTTTAAGAGAGTCTGCATCTTTCCAAGAAAGCGGATCTCTACTATCTGAAGCTGGTCCAACCAACTCATCAGGTAGTAACCCACCAGGTTTCAGTGGTACTGCTACTGCAACTGGTAATGTTGCTGGTTTCGACCCAGTTCTAATCTCTTTGATTAGACGTTCAATGCCTAACTTGGTCGCATATGACCTTGCTGGTGTTCAACCAATGAGTGGTCCTACTGGACTTATCTTCGCAATGCGTTCACAGTACGTTGGTACTGGAAACGATACAGGTCGTACAGAAGCATTCTACAACGAAGCAGATTCTGCCTTCTCAGGTATGGGTGCAAGCTTCAACAATACTTCTGGACTTGGTAATACTGCCGTTGGTTTTGGTACAACAAACCAGATCGGAACTAACCCTTCTGTTCTTAACCCAACTGCTAATGCTACTGCTACTAACTACAACGTTGGTCAGGGTATGGAGACTGATGCTGCTGAGAAACTCGGTGGTACAGATGAGCAGCAGTTCAACCAGATGGCATTCTCAATCGAGAAGGTCACAGTTACTGCCCGTTCAAGAGCCCTCAAGGCTGAGTACTCACTAGAGCTTGCTCAGGACTTGAAAGCTATCCACGGCTTAAATGCTGAAGCAGAACTTGCTAATATCCTTTCTACTGAGATCCTTGCGGAAATCAACAGAGAAGTTATTAGAACTATCTACAAGACTGCTGAACAGGGTGCTGTTTCAAATACTGCAACTGCTGGTGTATTCGACCTCGACATCGACTCAAACGGAAGATGGTCTGTTGAGAAGTTCAAAGGACTTCTATTCCAGATTGAGAGAGATGCTAACGCAATCGCACAAAGAACTCGTCGTGGAAAGGGTAACATCATCATGTGTTCTGCAGACGTTGCTTCTGCACTAACCATGGCTGGTGTACTTGACTACACTCCTGCTCTTAATGCTAACCTTAATGTTGATGATACTGGTAACACATTTGCTGGTGTTCTTCAAGGTAAGTATAGAGTATACATCGACCCATATTCTGCTAACCTAGATGTTTCAGGTAACACTGCAACAAATAGTGGTAACCAGTACTATGTTGTTGGTTACAAAGGTACTTCACCTTATGATGCTGGTCTGTTTTATTGCCCTTACGTTCCACTACAGATGGTTCGTGCGGTGGGTGAGAACTCCTTCCAGCCTAAGATCGGATTTAAGACTCGTTACGGAATGGTCGAGAACCCATTCTCACAGGGTCTTACTCAAGGATCTGGCGTTCTTACACAGAATGCAAACCGTTACTACAGACGTGTTGCTGTTAAGAACCTCATGTAAGCTAGATGCTTATATTTCTTCAAAGAGACTCCTTCGGGGGTCTCTTTTTTTATGTTCAAATAAATAATTAAAAAAGATTATGGCGAAGAAATATGATAGGGTAGGAACGACTACAAATCGTGTTGTAGAATATTTGGCTGTTTTAGTTAAACAAGCAAAGTTTGATAAGAAAAATCCTAATGTTGATTATTCAAATAATGATAAAACTAGTTTTACCTATGGTAAAAGTCCTAATGGAGATACTTTAATAACTGTTGATGCAAAAAAGAGAGGAAGGATTATTCGTTTTGACTATTTCCCTGATATAAAGGATTCTCAAATTAAAAAACTTTGGGAGGATGTAGGTAAGAAGTATGGTTTGGTTAGTTCAAAGAAGAAAGCAAGTTATCTAGAAGTTTTTGTTGGAACAACTGAAGATGTTGCAGAGAGAAATCAAAAAGAAATTAGGTTTGAAAAATTAAGTAATGAACCTGGTGGTACTGTTATACCTACAGATATACAAGAAAAGGGAACCACAGTTGTATTCAATAGAGTATTGATTGATAATGTTAAGTTTAAGAAAGAATCTGATATAATGAATGATAAAAAAACTAGAGAACAATTAGAATCTGTTTTTGGTGCAAAGTGGGCTCATAGATTGGATAACTGGACTTGGACTTATTTTCAACAACAAAAACAATTTTTAACAAAGTATAGTGATCCTAAATGGGCTCTATTTGAGTATAATAAACAGGATCTTGTACATTTCTTCCAAGATGAAATACAACAGGTAGCAAGAGATTTAAATCCATTCGTTCCAGCAGGAAAATATACAACGTGGAACCCTGCTGATATCTTTGCTGCCTATGATATGCCAGCAATTAAAAAAAAGATAGAAGGTGAAATTAAACGTAAAGAACCAGTAACACAAACTTTAGTTGAGTTGAATAATTTATTAGTTGGATTAATGGAGGATAATAAACTTGTTGGATTATCTCTTAAGAAAGTGCAACAAGGTAATAATGCAGAAATTCATTTACATAATATTGCGTCATCATCAATATTAAAAATGGAAAAACTTGAAAAATATACAATGTCAAATGTTAAACTTGAATATGAAAATCTTTGGAAAAGTGATTCTGTTAATAATATGATTAAGTTTGGATCTAGTGCTGATTATAAAGTTAATATTAGTAGAACATCAGGTGGAACATTAACTTTCAATACTTTTATCAAAAGAACTCCTGCAGCTCAAGGAGGACAAGCACCTATTGCTATGGTTATTGAATTGATAAATGCAAAGAACTTTACGAATAAATTTTCAGATTATCCTCAAAATATTAATGCTTTAGAAGATGAAGGAGAAGAGTATGGAAAAATGTATGATTATATAACTAAAGGTAAAAATGCTGATTCATATGATGATTTTGAATATCGTATTGAGAAACTATATAAAAAAGATAAAAGAGTTGCTGTTGCTAAATTAATGCAGGTTAAGTTTTGGTATGATGCTCTTAAATATAATGAGAAGCAAAAAGACAAAGCAGAACTGTGGACAGATATCTTGTATCTTGGTATGAAGGTATCAGCAAAAGGTAAATTCGCTCCTCATGCAAAGATCTCATAACCCCATAAATACTTAAAAAATATGAATTTGCATTTGGTTATTGGTACTCCCATGTATGGGGGGATGTGTACTGGTGAATATACAGAATCATTATTAAATTTAAGTGCGTCAGCAAATAAATCAGATGTTAAACTGACAACTATATTTCTTGGTAATGAGAGTTTGATTCAGCGTGGTAGAAATACTATAGCACATCACTTTATGAATTTACCTGATGCAACTCATTTGATGTTTATTGATTCAGATATTAAATTCCGTACTGAGGATATAGTTAAGATGATACAGGCAGATAAGTCTCTTATCATAGGCCCTGTTACAACGAAAGGATATGATTGGGATAAGATTCGTCAGGCAGCTGTTAATGGTGAGGGTGATATAGGTAGAACAGGTGGTGTATTTAGTATTAATAAACTACCTGATGTTGATATGGTGAATGAGAATGAACCTTTTGAGATTGAGCACGGTGGCACTCCATTTATGATGATCCGTAGGGATGTATTTGAAACAATGCAACCAGTTACTCCAATATATGCTAATGATGGAAGATCTCTACCTGATGGTGTTGAAATACATAATTATTTTCGTGTAGAGATAAGTAAAGATACAAACCATTTATTATCTGAAGATTACTTCTTCTGCCATGCTTATAGACAACAAGGTGGAAAAGTCTGGTGTGCTCCTTGGGTAGAAATAGGACACTTAGGTTCACATCTCTTTAATAGTAAATACACTAGGAACAACTAACACCAAGTGATCATAAATACTTAAAAGTATATTATAATGGCAATTAGAAAACCACCTGCTGATAGACCAGGAACACCATTAACAAATAGAAACTTTCTATCACCTGTTGGGTTTAAGTTTTCTTTAAAAAGAGCACCTGGTGTAGCTTTCTTTTGTAATCAAGCAAACATACCATCTATGGATCTTGGTATTGCAGAGCAACCTAGTTACTTAAGAAACATTCCTACTCCTGGTGATAAAATTCAGTTTGGTGATTTAACTTTAAGATTCCTTGTTGATGAAGATCTTGTCAACTATATGGAATTGCAAAGGTGGATTCGTGGATTAGGATATCCAGAAAGTATGGATGAATTTCGTAAATTGGAAAGTGAATCAACATTACCAAGTAATTTTGGTCAAGCAGGAGATGACATATATTCTGATGGAACATTACAAATATTGAGTAGTAATTTAGTTCCTGCATTTCAAGTTGTATTTAATGATTTATTTCCTTTCTCATTATCAACTATTACCTTTGATGCAACCGATACTGATATAGATTACTTTACAGCAGACGTATCTTTCAAGTATACTATATACAACCTTACTGATATGGAAAATAAAGCTTTATGAGTCTAAGTCTTGAATCTATTCAAGAGATGTGGGAAAAAGACGCAAAGATAGACCGAGATAATCTACATGAAGAATCGTTGAACATCCCCTCTCTACATGCAAAGTATTTTGAATTATATAATACTATCTTCTTATTAAGGAAGAAAGCAGAGCAACAAAGAAAGAACATCCGTCATGAACGGTATGAGTACTTTAGTGGGAAAGCAGACCCAGAAGTATACGTAGAAAATCCTTTTGGGAAAAAGATTAGAGATAAAGATACGATGTCTAAGTATCTTGATGCAGATACAAAACTTTCTAATTCTTCATTAAAGATTGATTATTATGATACAATGTTAGTATACTTGGAAAGTATTCTTAAAGTGATACAGAACAGAACATTTCAAATTAAGAATGCAATAGAGTTTATGAGATTTAATTCTGGATTAGGATAATATGAATAATTTTAAAGTTATTGATAATTTCTTAAATGACGATGATTTGAATAATGTAAAGGATAATCTATTTGACGCACCATTATATTTTCAACCCACTGTTGCAGGAATGAATGATAGTAATAGATATTGGGATTATTATTTTTCTTATTCAATATATAAGAATAATAAACCGCAAAGCAAAATTTTTAATAATATCTACAACATTTTTATACCAAAATTTCAAAAATATGGTACAATTAAAAGTTTACTTAGAATTAAATTAAATTTTTATCCTTACACCGAAACTTTAAAGGAACATGGTCAACATGTTGATTATGATTTTCCCTGTTATGGAGCAGTCTTTTCTCTTAATACTTGCGATGGTTTTACAAGATTAGATGATGGTACAAAAATTGATAGTGTAGAGAATAGAATATTATTTTTTGATCCTTCTTTAAAACACAATTCAACAACTACAACCAATTCTTCTGCAAGATGGAATATAAATTTTAATTTTCTTTAACTTGACATAAGTTCATAAATACCCATAGATGCATGGGTTAAGTGATTGACACAACGGCCAATGTCGTTATATCTAAGGCCAACGAAGTATTTTTAAAAATTGATTCTGAACCTCATATTGAGTATGAGTTAAGAGACCACTTTACCTTTGAGGTAGAGGGTGCAAAGTTTATGCCTCAATATCGGAATAGGAATTGGAATGGAGAGATCCACCTATTTGATATGAGATCAAAGAGAATTTATATTGGATTACTTGATAAAATAGTTTCTTTTTGTGAAAGACATGATTATAGTTATAAGTTTGTAGATAATGAATACTATGGTGCTCCCTTTGAGATTAATGAGGGAATATCATATGAAGGTGTTAAGGATTATATGAACTCCATCTGTTCCCATAGTCCAAGAAAATACCAAGTTGAGGGAGTATACGATGCGTTAAGACATAATAGAAAGCTATTGATATCACCAACTGCTTCAGGTAAATCTTTGATGATTTATTCTCTTGTAAGATATTACGTTGATAAAGGGCAAAAAATTCTCTTAGTTGTTCCAACGACATCTCTAGTAGAGCAGATGTATAAGGATTTTGAAGACTATGGTTGGGATGCTGATTCATACTGCCACCGTATCTACGCGGGAAAGGATAAAACCAACGAACACCCCGTTACTATAACTACATGGCAATCTGTCTATAAACTAGAGAGATCCTTTTTTGAAGACTATAACGTTGTTATCGGTGATGAGGCTCACTTATTTAAAAGTAAGTCCTTAGTATCTATAATGACTAAACTTCATCATGCTAAGTATAGATTTGGATTTACTGGAACATTAGACGGCACACAGACGCATAAGTGGGTCTTAGAAGGATTGTTTGGTCCATCATACAAGGTGACTAAAACAGATGAACTAATGAAGCAAGGTCATCTTTCTAAATTAGATATCCAATGTCTTGTTCTTAAACATCCTCCTCAAAAATTTGAAGTTTATAATGATGAAATTGAATATTTAATATCACATGAACAAAGAAATAAATTTATAACTAATCTAACATTAGACTTGAAAGGTAATACACTTGTCCTTTATAGTAGAGTAGAAGCACATGGTGCGGTATTATATGAAAAGATAAATAATAGCAAACGAATTGACCGTAAAGTATTTTTTGTTCATGGTGGAGTGAATGCTGAAGAAAGAGAATTAATTCGTGAAATTACTGAGAGGGAGGATAATGCAATCATCGTTGCCTCGTATGGAACATTTTCTACTGGCATCAATATTAAAAATCTCCATAACGTTATTTTTGCCAGCCCGTCCAAATCGAGGATCCGTAATCTCCAAAGTATTGGACGAGTACTTAGAAAAGGTAACAACAAAGTAAAAGCAACTTTGTATGATATATCAGATGACTGTACTCATAACTCTAGAAAGAATTACACATTAAATCACTTTATAGAAAGAATTAAAATTTACAATGAAGAAAATTTTAACTATGAAATAATCACAGTACAACTTAAGAAAGATGGGAATTGAAGACGACTTTTATGCAACAATAAAACTTAGATCTGGAGAAGAGGTATTCGCACGGGTTGCGGCCTCTGAAGAAGAAGATAGAACTATGTTAATTATTCATACTCCTGTAACTTTTAGTGAAATTAAAAATAAAAATGGATTAGTAGGATATAAAGTAGAACCTTGGTTAAAGACTACAAGAGAAGATATGTTTCTTATTGATATGAATAATGTTATAACTATGTCTGAGTCATCTGATATGGAAATGATTATAATGTATCAACATTTTCTTAAAGACTCTCAAGGAGAAATGCAACATCAACATAAACTCAATAGAAGAATGGGATATATCTCTAATGTACATGATGCTAAAGAAAATTTAGAGAAAATATTTAAATTAGATAGTCCTGAAAATAAATCTAGCTAAGACCAACCCTTGAACCTCCACAAAGGTATTCTATTGTGATTTATATACCTTGTCAAGTGCGTGTGGAAGTGTTATAATATCTACATAATAGTGATAAAGACTTATGGCAATAATTAAACCTATGGCTAAAAGAAAAAGGTCGGAGCACTATGTAAATAATAAAGAGTTTCTTGCTGCTCTGATTAGATATCAAGAAGATATAGAAATAGCACGACTGCAAGATAAAACTAAACCAGTTATACCAAGATACATTGGTGAGTGTTTTTTAAAGATTGCTAATCATTTATCATTTAAACCAAACTTTGTTAATTACATGTTCAAGGAGGACATGATCTCTGATGGAATCGAAAATTGCGTTCAATACATACATAATTTTAATCCTGAGAAATCCCGTAATCCTTTTGCATACTTTACGCAGATTATACATTATGCGTTTCTCCGCAGAATACAAAGAGAGAAACGTCAGTTAGAGATTAAGAATAAGATTATTGAGAAGTCTGGTTATCAGGAAGTATTTGATGATAATAATCAGATTGACGGATCTAATTATTCAGACTATAATTCAATCAAAGATGCGGTGCATTCTAAATTGCGTAATTAATGAAAGTTGCAATCATAACTGATCAGCACTTCGGAGCAAGAAAGAATTCAAAACTTTTTCATGATTATTTCCTGAAGTTTTATAATAACGTATTTTTTCCTTTCTTAGAGAAGGAAGGGATTACTACGGTTATTGATATGGGAGATACATTTGATAATCGTACAGGTATTAATTTCTCTGCTTTAACATGGGCAAAGGATAATTACTTTGATCGTTTAAGAGATATGGGCATTACTGTCCATACTATTGTAGGCAATCATACAGCATATTATAAAAATACAAATGAGATAAATGCAGTAGATCTTCTATTGAGAGAATATGATAATGTAAAAATATATTCAGAAACTGTTCCTATAGAGGTAGATGGTTTAAGTATTCTTCTTGTACCTTGGATTAATAAGGAGAATGAACAGAAAAGTGTAGCTATGATTAATAAGTCAAGATCTCCTGTGTGTATGGGACATCTTGAGTTGAATGGATTTAGAGCAACTCCAGGTCATATGATGGAGCATGGAATGAAATGGGATATATTTAAGAAATTTAAAAAGACATTCTCTGGACATTATCATTGTCGTTCTAATGAGGGTAATATCTATTACTTGGGAAATCCTTATGAGATGTTCTGGAATGATGTGAATGATCCAGATAGAGGGTTCCATTTATTTGATACGGAGACACTAGAACATACTCCTATCAATAATCCATATCGAATGCATCATATCGTTTATTATAATGATACTGATTATCAATTATTTGATGCAAGGGAATTGGAAAATAAAATTGTAAAGGTTATTGTTAAAACTAAATCAGACATAACTAAGTTTGAAAAATTTATTGATAAGTTATATGCTTCTAATATAGCAGAATTAAAAATTATAGAGAATTTCCAAATTCAAGAGGCAGCAGATTTTGAAGCATTTGAATCAGAGGATACTATCTCTGTTCTTAATAGGTATATTGAAGAAGCAGAAATTAAACTTGATAAATCTAAAGTACAAAAAATGGTACAAAACATTTATCAAGAAGCTTGTGAGTTAATATAAATATGGATCAATATTATTGTAGTGAAAAAATAAGATTTTATACTATTAAACATCATAATTATTCTTTTATGAATGATAAAATATTGGAAGAAATACAAGGAATTTCTGTACTTAGAGATTGCAAAATGTATGATAATAGGGATACTAATATAAAAGCTCTTCAAACAGCTGGTACTATTAAATCTCATGCTCTTTCTGTACTTAGAAAATGGATTAAAAATGTGGTTGTTGAGTATGAACTAATGATTGATCCTATAATAACAGATTATTGGATGGCATTTTATAAAAAGGGCGATTACACAGTTCCTCATCTTCATATGCCAGCACTTTATTCTTTTAATTATTTTATAAAAACTCCAAAAGGATCTTCTCCTTTTGTTCTTACTACTAGTAAGGTAGAAATAGAACCAGAAGAAGGAAAACTTGTTATTTTTCCTTCTTTATTAGTACATGAAGTGCCAAAAAACGAATGTGATGATAGAATTATTTTTGCTGGTAATCTTGTTGATGATGTATCACAGAATTTTTTTAATGCTAAAAAAGAATAGTTTTTAATAATGTATATTCTAACAGTGCATGGAAAAGAAACAGAAGGTGCTTATTCAGTTCAAGATGATGAAGGAGAACATATCCTTTATCTCTTTGAAGAAGAGGATGATGCTATCCGATATGCTATGATGCTTGAAGATAGTGGAAGTCCTAAAATGCATGTTATTGAAGTGGAGGATGAAGTTATGATCAAGACCTGTGAGTCTCATGATTATAACTATGCAGTCATTACTCCCAATGACATTGTAGTTCCTCCATCTACTAAACATGATTACATTTGAAAAAATACGGTGGAAGAATTTTCTATCTACTGGTAACCAATTTACTGAGATTGATTTAGCAATTGATAGTGAAGCTAAATTCTCTAAGAATTCTACTACATTAATAGTAGGAACAAATGGTGCTGGAAAGAGTACTGTATTGGATGCTCTTACCTTTAGTTTGTTTAATAAACCATTTCGTAAAATTAGTAAGGGGCAGTTAGTTAATACAGTAAATGAAAAAGATTGTATGGTTGAGGTTGAGTTCTCTATAGGACCAACCGAGTGGAAAGTAATAAGATCAATTAAACCAAATAAGTTTGAGATATGGAGGGATGGTAGTTTATTGGATCAAGCTGCTTCTGCTAATGATCAACAGAAGTGGTTAGAGCAGAATGTTCTTAAGATGAACTATAAGTCATTTACTCAGATTGTTATTCTTGGTTCAAGTGCATTTGTTCCTTTTATGCAATTGACTGCATCTAATAGAAGAGAAGTTATTGAGGATCTCTTGGATATTAAGATTTTCTCCTCTATGAATAATTTGATTAAGGATAAGATAAGAGAACTTAGAGAGCAGATAAAAACATTAGAACTTAAGAAAGAATCTCTTAATGATAAAGTGGAGATGCAAGAGAATTTTATTGAAGAGATAGAGCAACAAGGTAAGGGAAGAATGGAAGAGAAGGAAGGTAAGATAAATTTATTAGAAGGTGAAATACAGGAAACATCTGATCTTACACAAGGACTAGTGGAAGATGTTGAGATGTATAATAAAGATCTGGAAATGTTAACAGGTGCAACAAAAAAGTTACGTGAGTTAGGAAACCTTAAAGGAAAAATATCTCAAAGAGTATCTACCATTACCAAAGAGCATAAGTTCTTCACAGAACATACTGTTTGCCCTACCTGCGAACAAGACATCGCAGAGGACTTCAGAATAAATAAAATTACCGATGCTCAAACTAAAGCTAAGGAGTTGCAATCTGGTTATAAAGAACTAGAAGAGGCAATTAAAAAGGAAGAAGAGCGAGAGCATCACTTTACCACTTTATCCAAGGAGATTACTAACTTAACGCATGGCATTTCTAAAAACAATACTAGGATTTCTGGATGTCAACGACAGATCAGAGATCTTGAATCGGAAATTCAAAAACTTACCGAACAACTTGCAGATAGAAATACTGAGCATGACAAGTTAACCACCTTTAAGGACAAACTATCAACCACATACGAAGAATTATCCTCTAGGAAGGACACCATAAGCTATTACGATTTCATGTATAGCTTACTTAGAGACGGTGGAGTTAAGACCAAAATCATTAAGAAGTATCTACCTCTGATAAATCAACAGGTCAATCGATATCTTCAGAAGATGGACTTCTACATTAACTTCACACTTGATGAGGAGTTTAATGAAACTGTCCAGTCCCCAATCCATGAGGATTTTTCTTATGCTTCTTTTAGTGAAGGGGAGAAGATGAGAATTGACCTAGCACTTTTATTCACATGGAGAGAGGTTGCTCGAATGAAAAACTCTGTCAATACTAATCTCCTTATAATGGATGAGGTGTTTGACAGTTCTTTGGATGGTATGGGAACAGATGAGTTCTTGAAGATTATTCGTTACGTGATCAAGGACACTAATATTTTTGTCATATCCCACAAACCAGAAATGCACGAAAAGTTTGAAAGTATGATAAGATTTGAGAAAGTCAAAGGATTTAGTAGGATGGTCGAGCAATGAATGTACCAAATTGGATTCACCACTCCCGAAAGGAGAAGAAACGAAAACTTAAACCACAGGCTTTAAGACAAGCAAAAGTCAGGAGACAAGCACTTAAGAGGAAATACCTCAAGAGTGCTTTTTTTATTGTATAAATAAATTAGTTTTGTCAAGAAATAAAATGACTGCTCTGATTGACCCTAAAAAATATAGTGAGACAGTTGACCTATTGAGGTCATTTTTTTTGTCTAAAAATTTCTTAGAAGTCCATACTCAGAATAGATTGAGTATACTTGCTGCTTGTGAAGACCCAGAGACAGTAGCAACATATAATTACAACGGTAATGTTTGGCCACTACCACAGACAGGTCAGATGTGGTTAGAATATGAATTGTTATCCAATCCTTCCGCAGAAGGATTTTTTTGTGTCTCAACTTCGTATAGGGCAGAACCTAATCCTGTTCCTGGAAGACATGAAACTATCTTCCCCATGTTTGAGTTTGAGATGAAGGGTGGTATAGAAGAACTTGAGAAGATGGAGATTGAATTATGTAAACACTTAGGATTACCTGAACTCACCATCAAAACTTATGGTGAATGGGGTAAGGAATTTAGATCAGAAGAATTAGACCATGCTCATGAATTAGCAATTGGTTCTGGTATGATTACTGACTTCCCTGAGTTTACATCACCATTCTGGAACATGGCACGGAATGATGATGGTACTAGTAAAAAGATTGATGTTATCCTTGGTGGTAAAGAAACCATCGGTAGTGCTGAAAGGAGTACCGACAAGGAACAGATGCGTGAGACATTCTACACTATATCAGATGGACAGTATGCCCAACTGATAATCAATTTATTTGGTAAGGAAAGAGTAGAAGCAGAACTTGAGAAGTTCCTTGAGTTTGATTTCTTTCCTAGAAGTGGTGGAGGAATCGGTATGCAACGTCTTATGTCAGCACTAAGCTGACACCCTTTGTGAGGTGACGAAACTGGTAAACGTGGCAGGCTGTTTCCCTGCTGTTCGGCTCTGGCGGGACTTGAAGGTTCGACTCCTTCCCTCACAGTTTTAAAAATCTATTTATACAACTAGGTATAAACTCGTAGGCATATATATTTGTTAAAATATTGGAGTTTTGTGTTGATCTTCTGACTAAATAATAGTAGACTTGAGGAGAACAAGATGTAACCAAACTTAAATGGTTATGAAGTTCACGTTAAAAAATGGAGGTCATCAATGCACAATCTAGTATCCTATAATCAGTTGGCAGGTTGGAAAGCAAGTACGGAGGAAGTAGAAGAAATAGATCACGAATCTGCGATAAATGATTATTTTCAGTGCCTAACAGAGTGTGATGACAATGCGAGCGTATGTAGAAGACTTTGCAGTGAGGTCTTCTGATCAGAAAAAAATCAATTAAATAAGTGTCACAACCCCCTCCTATATGAGGGGGTTTTTTAGTATGATAGGTTCATACGAAACAAAAAGTATGGCAGTTCAGCAAGAAATCAAGTCACAATTAGCTAAGTTGCTTGCTACTGAGGATATAGTAGTAGAGCATAAGCACGTTGAGACAGCACAGTTTAATGTAGACACTCGTGTATTGATCCTTCCTCTCTGGGAGAAGGCAAGCAATTATGTATATGATATGCTTGTGGGTCATGAAGTAGGACATGCATTATTCACACCTAATGTGGATCCCCCAAAGGACGTTCCTCATAATTTCCTAAACGTATGTGAGGATGCAAGAATTGAGAAATTGATGAAGAGGAAATATTTGGGTATTGCCAAATCTTTCTATAGGGGTTATAGTGAGATGCATGAGAATGATTTCTTCGAGTTAGATGGTGAAGATATTAGTAATCTTAATCTTGCTGATCGGGCTAATCTACATTTCAAGATTGGTTCGTTCCTTCCTATATCTTTTTCAGATCCTGAAAAGGAGATTATCACTCTAATCCAAAATGCCGAGACCTTTACTGACACAATCGCAGCAGCAAAAGCGTTATATAATTACT
>Ga0315316_10001334_pt1 | contig 17179 bp, 12 predicted proteins | sample M160m3416metaG_FD_203702 | JGI IMG/M metagenome (GOLD analysis project Ga0315316, IMG submission 203702) | Ammonia-oxidizing marine archaeal communities from Monterey Bay, California, United States - M1 60m 3416 | ecosystem: Environmental > Aquatic > Marine > Intertidal zone | place: USA... | reverse complement strand
GTTCGCGACGATGAGGCTCACCGAACAAAGCCTTCCGTCACTAGTTCACCACGAATCTCACAACAGCCGGAGTGAACATTGAGCTGTTGCCAGTCTGAATTTGCAACTGAACTTCGGACTCCTCAGACAGGGATTCCTTGTTCAGTGACGCCTATCTCTAGGCAGCCAAAGAGTACTGCGGTGTAGCAGTTATTGTTTGATCAGCTTTTTACGTGGCCAACTGATCAACCACGACACGCCACCCTGATCGACGATGACCCAGTCAATTCCGATCGCCCCCGATAATCTGGTGTAACGGAACACGCTGAAAACAACGGCTTCGTCACGCCTATTATATCTCCATACGCCCGCAAAGGCGAGGTCCCGTTTGGGGAATTTATCTGCGTATCAATCGCATAAGGGGAGCATCAGGGCTGTTTGGACAGAATATCCTGCCCGATTGACCTCAGCTCATCCAGCAGGGCCGTCAGATCCTGCTCTGTGGTCAGCGGGTTCATCAAGGTGACACGCAGCGCCGCCCGCCCGTTCAGGTTTGTCTGCACGATGTAGAACTCTCCCGATTTCACCAGTCGTGAACGCAATTCCTGCTGCAGTCTGCCCACATCGGCGGTAGACCCGTCACGCAACGACTTCGGCAAATATTGAAATACCACGATATTGCATTCCGGCGTGTGCAGAACTTCAAAATCGTCTGCTTCCACCAGGCAATTGCAGAAGTATTCTGCCAGAGCAAACGTACGATCGACCATCTGTTCGAAAAGCTGTTCTCCATACAGTGCCCAGATCCCCCACAGACCGAAGCCGGTTGATCGTTTGGTGCACTCAATGGTTCGAGTGCCGTTGTCGAATTCCGCCATGCCAGGATTCGACGGATCAAACAGATACGGTGCATCCTGTTGAAATGTCTGAAACCGATGGGCGTGGTTTCGATACAGCACGGCGGCGCACAATGCCGGCACAAACAGCATCTTATGAGCATCCCATACCACACTGTCGGCCATATCAATTCCGTCCAGCAGGTGACGGTGCGTGCGGCTCATGAGCGCCGCCCCGCCGTGAGCAGCGTCGACGTGCAGCCACACATCGTGGTCACGACAGACTTTGGCCACCTGCTGCAAAGGGTCGAACGCTCCGATCGGTGTCGCACAGGCGCTGGCACAGACGGCCATGACCTTGCGGCCTGCAGCCTTCTGTTCCAACAATAATTCATTCAGCCTGGAAGGATCCATTCGACGACGATCATCGAGAGCAGCTTTGACGACGTGACGAGTGCCGAGCCCCAGTATGCCGGCGGACCGATTCATACAGTAGTGCGAATCCGCATGAACGACGAGGACGACATTCTGTGGCAGACCCACTTCCCAGCTGCCGGGAAAGACGACATTACGGGCGGTCAGGAGTGCTGTGAGATTTGCCAGGGATCCACCGTGGGTCAGCACACCACATGACGTATCGGGGTTCCAGCCGACTTTGCGGCACAGGCTTCTGGTGACCGCATGTTCGACGGCGGTTGCCCAGGGCCCCATTTCGTAAATGGCCATCGGCTGGTTGGTGAGTGACCCAACCGCGTCGAATAGTCCGGCAACCGGGTTACTGGCCGGAACCTGATGCCCGATGTAACGAGGATGATGGAGGTTCTGTCCTGAAGACAGCATCTTTTCCAACAGAGCTTCAAACTTACCTGCACGTTCCTGCTCAGACTGTTCTCCGACGCCGCCGGGAGCCAGAAAAGCCTCGGCCTCGGCAATCGTATCGACAGGCTCCTTCCAGTTCAGAACAACCGTCTCTCGGGCCATGACCTTGCGCAGATGCCTGGCCATACATTTCTGCCAGATCGCGGACAGATCGTCAAAAACCGATGCTCCATAACTGGCCGCAATGAGGTTCGAGCTTGCTGTTTTTGCTTTCTCTGGTTTCAAGTTTCTGTCTTCTGTGAAACTGCGGGACATCCGGCTGAGACAATCTGCCCGCCATCGTGGCCGGCTCCAGGCCCCATTTCAATGATGTAGTCCGCATGCCGAACCACCAGGGAATCATGTTCGATCACGATCAGGCTGTGACCGATTTCGATGAGGTGATTGAAACATTGCATCAAAGAGGTGATGTCCTTTGCGTGCAGGCCCGTGGATGGTTCGTCCAGGATGAACAGTGTTGGACCGGATCGGGACCTGCCAGCGGCAGCGCGGTTACGTGGGACAGTTGCATTCTCGTCCTGCGGGATGCCGGCCAGCAGACTGGCTATTCGCAGCCGCTGGCATTCGCCCCCCGACAGTGTCGAGACCGGCTGCCCCAGGCAAATATAGCCCAGACCGGCTTGGCGCAGAGCGTTGAGACATTGCTGGATCTTTCGGTGGCCATTAAAAAACACGAAGGCTTCATCCCCCGTCATTTTCAGAATATCGTGAACATTGCGGTCACGGTAACGGACATCCAGAACATCAGCACGAAACCGTCGTCCTGCGCACTGTTCGCACGTCGTTTCGATGTCAGCCAAGAACTGCATTTCCACTGTAACAACACCGTGACCTTCACAGTGTTCGCAGCGTCCCCCCTGCACTGAATTGAAGCTGAACATTCCCGGCTTGTAGTTGCGTTTTCGGGCTTCATGAGTCGCTGAGAAAACCTTGCGGATTTCGTCAAAGCAGCCGATCGTGGTGGCCGGGATGCTGCGTCGTGATCGCGGAAGCGGGCTTTGATCCAGCAGGGCCACTTCCGAAAGATCCTTCCAGCCGTCAACATTCGCTACAACAATGTCGCCGGACATATCGCATGTCTGGCCCAGACGCCGGCATAGAGCGGGGTATATGGCGTCAACGATGAGTGAACTTTTTCCGCTACCACTGACTCCGGTGACGGCGCAGATCACCCCCAGCGGCAACGCACCCGACAGTGTTTGGATATTGTGGCACGTGACACCGGTGAACTTAAGCCATGACGCCGGCTGGCGGAACTGCACACGAGCTGGTGCCCGTATGGACTCAGCAAGGGAGTCTGCAGTGGCTGTGGAACCTGATGCGAACAGTTCTGAAGGTGTTCCCTGAAATACGACCGTACCCCCGGCATTGCCTGCTTCCGGTCCGATTTCGACCAGTTCGTCGGCGGATCTGATAAAGTCTCCATCGTGTTCCACGACAACGACCGTATTGCCGAGCTGTTGCAGGCGTCGAGTCGCTTCAATCACGCGTTGGGTGTCGGCGGGGTGCAGACCGCTGGTTGGTTCGTCCAGCACATAGAGTGTGTTGATCAAACCCGAACCCAGTGCCGCGGTCAGGACGACGCGCTGTGCCTCGCCTCCGGACAACGTCTTCATGGTGCGGTCGAGTGATAAGTATCCCAGTCCGCAGTCGTTCAGAAAACGCAGGCGGTCCCTGAGCTGCCGCAGGGACGTCGTCAGTGCGGCAGCCATATCTTCCGTGAAACTTACGGTAACCCCGGACAGCCAGCCGTCCAGCTGACTCACTTCTTCCTGACAAACGTCTGTGAGGGTGACTCCTCCCAGTTGCAGGCAGCGAGCCGTATCGGAAAGCCGAGTGCCACCGCAGGCCGTACACGTCAGCCACGAACGCCAGCGATTCAGCAGAACGGAGACACCACGTTTGTAGCGATTCTTTACAAGCCAGCGATGAAAGCCGGCCAGGCCACCGAAATCGCGCTCCGGAACGCCATCATGAATCAGTTGTCTGGCTGCCGCATGCACTTCAGCGAAAGGAACATCGACCGGAATTTCATAGTCATCCGCCAGCGCCAGCAGTTCATCCAGTTCGTGACGACAGGCCGGTGTTGTCCAGGGCTGAATCGCTCCATCACGCAGCGAAATCGACTCATCCGGCACGACCTTCTGCAGTGTCATGCCGGACACCTGGCCAAAGCCCTCACATTTGCTGCAGGCTCCCAGAGGAGATTGAAAACTCAATAAATCCGCAGAAGGCTCAATGAATTCCCTGCCGCAGCATGTGCAAATCAGCCCCTCTGACAGAACAACCGGCTGCCACCGTTTTCCGTCCACAATTTTCACACCCGGGACGTCAGCATCTTCTGCTGCATCAACAAGTGCGATGCACCGCCCGCCCGCTGATTGAAATGCCTGTTCGATGCTTTCCGAGATACGAACTCGTGTCGAATCTGCCACCCGAAGTCTGTCAACCACGACGCAAAAAGAGTCGAACTCGACGTCCCGTTCATCCAGCTCATTCAGTGACACCGTCGCCCCATCGACGATGCACCGTGTAAATCCGTTCTGCAGCAGTTCGGAAGTGCCTATTGCGCGGGCATCAAACAGCAGCATACTGCGGCGTCCGTCGGCTAAAGCCACAAGGTGGTCGGCCGCTGAATCGGCAGACATTACGACGGCCTCAACATTGCATTTCGGGCAGACGACCTGTCCGGCTTTAGCAAACAATACCCTTAGATGATCCAGAACCTCCGTGCGCGTACCGACCGTGCTGCGACTACTTTGGGTGCGTAAGTTCTGACGAATGGCGATGGCCGGGGGCATTCCTGCGATGCGATCGACGTCCGGACGTTCCACACGGTCCAGAAACTGTCGGGCATACGGTGAGAACGTCTCAACATATCTGTGCTGTCCTTCTGCAAATAATGTGTCAAAGGCCAGACTGCTTTTTCCGGAACCGCTGACGCCGCAGATGACAGTCAGAGCGTTGCGACGAATCTTCAGGTTGAAGTTCCGGAGATTGTGAACACGAATTCCTTCCACCTCGATGTAGCCTTGTCGACTGTCCAGCACCTCCACAGAGGATCCGGCGTCCGTCCGGGCGGAGGTATGATCCGCATTCGAATCAGGGTGCTGGTTGTCAGAAGACAGGCTCACTGATCGACTTTCAGTCCGCGACCGGGGCATATCGGACTTCGGGCAGTCGAACGACGTGCGTAGAGAATCCCTCAGGACCAACTTCGATCACTCGGTACCCTGGCGGATCGGCAGCGAAGTTTGCGACGGCACCAGCCGGATTGAACTGAATTCCTGTCGACGGAGTTGCGTACACCTTCGCCGAACCGATCTGTGATTCAAATTCGTGATGCACATGACCGCAGCAGACCAGGCCGATCCGTGATTCTTCGGAAATCAGCTGCTGCAGACCATCCCGGCCACGAAGTCCGATACGGTCCATCCACTCGCTGCCGACGTCAACAGGAGGATGATGCAGAAACAGGGCCACCTGTGATTTCGGCGATTCAACGATCAAATTGCGCAACCAGTTCAGTTGTTCCGGCTCGATCCGGCCGGCGACTTCGCCAGGCAGGTGAGTATCCAGTCCGACGCATAGCCAGCCTTCGTCGGCAAAACAGAATCTCACCGGATCTGCGTTCTGACCGCTGATTCGGTCTGCAAAGACGGAACGCAGAATCTCTCGGTCGTCATGATTCCCGGGGACCTGCCAAATACGGTCGCTCCACGGCGACAGGATCTGCTGCACGGCTTTGTAGCTGTCCGCCTGTTCGTCGTGCGTGTGATCTCCGGTCACGATCAGGTGGTCGAATGGCGCTTCTTTGTCGCAAATCCATGCGACGACCTCCTGCAGCGTCTCACGCGTAGGGATTCCCTTCAGACGCTGATCCGATTCGCAAAAAACGTGAAGGTCTGTGAGCTGCAGGATTCTAATCATATTACGTTAGCAAGCAGGGCATCTGAAGCAGGGCAATGAGGTGCGGAACGGCGCCGACGACAGCCAGTACGGACTCACGGCATTTTATGCTGCGACAACAGGGGAGTGCCAAGGGGACACCCCTTTTTCGGACACAGACAGATCGGAAACCACGATCTGTCGCACTTCAGTATGAATCGCGGGAACCAATCCGTGCCGCTGGATTCGTCTCCTGTTCGACTCGTCAGCGATCTGAAAGCGTTCCTGCCAATCAGATCGCCGCTGTTCTGACTTTCCCCCCACTGTCAGATTGAAGCCCAACGTTCATCGGAGTTTGTGCGTCTGGACGGTCAGCGTTGGCGCATGTCCGCCAACGTGTAAACGCAGCAAAAATGGCCCTTGCAAAAACCTCCTGATATTTATTTTGGCGTCTGGGCGGCTCTCTGAGGTCTGCCGGCATTCGTCTGTTACTCGTCTTTTACTTCAAAGACTGCTTCGACTTCCACAGCGGCCCCCGTGGGCAACGCGGCGAATCCCAGTGCGCTGCGGGCATGATATCCATCACCATCTTTTCCAAAGATTTCGTGCAGCAGGTCCGAGCAACCGTTAATGACCAGGTGCTGGTCGGTGAAATCCGGCGCCGAATAGACACATCCCAGCACTTTGATGACTTTCAGCCCTTCCAGCGTGCCGTGAGCGTTGTAAACAGAACGCAGGATTTTCTTCGCGCAGTCTTTGGCAGCGTCGTAACCCTGTTCGACCGATACATCTTTCCCCAGGACTCCCTTCAGGTCACTGGTGTGTCCCGACGTAATCAGTTGATTACCGCTGCGAATACAGAGATTCAGATAGCCGGGTTCGAGTGGTTCCAGGGAAACTCCGAGTTCTCGCGCTTTTGCTTCTGTGCTCATAACGTTGTGTGTTGTTTCAGTGAAGGATGGATTGATGTGAGTTATTGATGCAACCCGTAACATGAGAAGCACTTGACACCGTACAACGGGCAGCATCGAGTAGTCAGCTTCCGAATTCGGCCGTCCTCGGTGAATGGCCACGGACACGTATGTTGTAGAGCCCCGCATTAAGAACAGCAAGTCATCGGGTGCTGGAGCGATTCAGCAACGGAACGCCCCGACGGATCAGGCAGGGTGACAATGGTCGGAGCACAGATCGGCCTTCACGTCGCATACTCCTGTGCGCCGGGCCTGTTAGAATGTGAATTCAGCAATGGCACAGGTAAAGAATGCCTGTTTCGCAACGTCCTGTGCAGACCATTGCCAGCACTGAACGTCCGGATATCTGCCTCCCCTTAAGATCAGGGCAAAAGATGACAGCCACACAGAACATCGCCGGGAAGTCAACACCGCACCGGAAACTGTTCGTTTTGGCTGCAGTGCTGTCGCTCAGCGCTGTCGGGTATACGAAATACGGCGACACACTATCTCTGGAGCATCTGTCACGGCAGGAAGCGGAACTTCGCGAGTATCAGCAGCAGCATCCGTTCCTGGTTTACAGCATGGCCTTTGGCCTCTACGTGGCCGTGACCGGATTATCACTGCCGGGAGCCACAGTCCTGTCCCTGGCATACGCGTGGTATTTTGGGCTGTTCCGCGGCCTCGTCCTGATCAGCTTCGCGTCCACACTCGGCGCGACTCTTGCGTTTCTGCTGAGCCGATACTTTTTGCGGGACTTCATACAGAATCGTTTTGGAGAAAAGTTGGCAGCCTTCAACAGCAATCTTGAAAAAGAAGGCGCCTTTTACCTGTTCACCCTTCGGCTGATTCCAGTGGTGCCGTTCTTTGTGATCAACGTGGTGATGGGACTGACGCCCATGAAAACAAAAACCTTCTGGTGGGTCAGTCAGGTGGGAATGCTTGCCGGAACAGCGGTGTATGTTTATGCCGGATCCAGTGTGCCTGATCTGGCGACATTGGCACAGAAGGGTGTGTCAGGAATATTGAGACCCCGGCTGCTGGTCGCTTTTGTGATCCTGGGGCTGTTTCCGCTGGTTGCAAAACGACTGCTGGTTCGGTTCAAGCCTGCAAACGTGTCGCCGCAGCTGTCCGATGAAAATTGACGATCGTGGCAGATCCAGAAGCCTAACTGATTCAGCACCGCACTTCTGAAGAATTGTCACGGCGGCTCTGATTCGGCGTCCTTCGCTTTCACATTGAACAACTCTGTTCTAACCTGTCGGGCAAACACCAACGGCTCTGCCGGTGGCTCTGAGCTGACTTTGGGGAAACGCAGAGTGACTGAACGCATAGTAATACTGGATGCGGAAACGCTGAATCCCGGCGATCTCCGCTGGAACGCTTTTCACGATCTGGGCGACGTGATCATTCACGACCGAACGCCGACGTCGCTGGTCGTGGAACGTTCAACTGACGCGGTTGCTGTTATTACGAATAAGGTGCCACTGTGTGCGAATGCCATGCAGCAACTGCCTCAACTGCGCTACATCGGCGTCACGGCAACTGGATTCAACATTGTTGACGTTGATGCCGCCACGGCGCACAGCGTCACGGTTTCCAACGTTCCGGTTTACGGCACGGATTCTGTTGCTCAGCACACGATTGCGCTGCTGCTGGAGCTGGCCCGCGGCATTCGGGCTCATGATGCTGCCGTCAAAAGGGGTGAATGGACCAGGGGCGATAATTTTTGCCTGCCCTGCGGACCGATCGTCGAATTGCGTGGCCGAACTCTGGGCATCGCGGGACTGGGACGGATTGGACTGGCAGTCGCACGTATCGGTCAGGCCATGGGAATGCGGATTCTCGCGGCTAGCCGATCTGCAGAAGGCCAGAAGATCGTTGACGGAGTCGAGGTTGAATATGTTCCGATTGACGATCTGTTTCAGCAGTCTGATGTTGTTTCACTGCACTGCCCCCTGACCAGCGCAACTGCGGGGCTGGTGAACGCTGACCAGCTTGAACGAATGAAGCCTTCGGCATTTCTGATCAACACCAGTCGCGGGCAGTTGATCGATCAGCCGGCGCTGGCGGCAGCATTGCGTACAAATCAGATCGCAGCGGCAGCTCTGGACGTTCTGGAAACCGAGCCGCCCGCGGAAGATAACCCGCTGCTGAGTGCTCCACGATGTCTGATTACTCCGCATGTGGCGTGGTACGCAGAGGAGGCTCGAGCGAGACTCCTGGCGATGTCGGCTGCGAATCTGAAAGCATTCTTCGACGGAACTCCGCAGAATGTGGTCAACAGCACGTAGCCGTCAGCCCGCGAAACTGAACTAACCATTCTCTGAGAATAATTATCGTTTCTTTCGACAGCCAGATGCATCGCCCCACATCTTTGACGGGTGATCGTTACCGGATCCTCTGATATCTCGTCTCCTTTCGCCTTTTCTAGAATTGGTCAAACCGCAGATGCATGTCGTTGATCATGTTGTTGTGGGCGTCTATCTGCTGATCACTCTGGGATTTGGCATTGCCTGTGGCCGTGGACAGTCTCGCAATGAATTCTTTGCGGCGAGTGGTTCGATGGGCTGGTTTGTCGTGGGACTCAGCGTGATGGCAACGCTGTTTTCGTCGAACAGCTTTGTCATGTATCCATCCGCCGCGTTCGGCAGCAGTCTACGGGTAGGACTGACACTGGTGGCCGTAACATTGATGGCCCCGATTGTGGTCTGGGTGTTCATCCCGGTCTATTCACGGTTGAAATGCGAAACCGCCTATGAATATCTGGAACGCCGATTTCATATTTCGGTGCGATGTCTGGCCAGCGGCCTGTTCATTCTGTTACGAATCGGATGGATGGCGTCTGCGACCTTTGCGGCATCTCTGGTGATTGCCAGCGTGGCAGGGATACCACAAAACATGGTCATTCTATCGCTGGGAATGATTGCGATCCTGTACACAATGCTGGGCGGACTTCGCGCTGTCATGTGGACCGATGTTCTGCAGTTTTTCATCTTTGTGGCGACAATTCTGTTGTCCGTCGGGCTGCTGATTTCCAGGAGTGAATCCGGCGTAGCTGGAATTGTTGACACCTATTTTCAGGGGCGTGACGGGCTGGTGTTCGACTTTACACCTTCACTGACTCTGAAGTACGGCAGCTGGGCAATTCTGATCGGGATTTTCCTGGAAGGGCTTTCGGCCTTCGGAGCCGACCAGGTCGCTGTCCAGCGATATCTCTCGTCGCAGAACGAACGCACTTCTCAGTTCGGGTTCGGGCTGAATCTACTGGGCATGTGGATTGTTATCCCGGGGCTGCTGGCAATCGGAGTTGGGCTGTATTCACACTTTGAAAACCACCCGGAACAGCTCCGCCCTGTTCTGCAGGAACACCTTGCAACACTTGATAAATCCCCCCTGTTATCATCTGACGGAGACATCCCAAAAGCAGTACGGTCTGCAAACCTGCAGGATAAGGCTCTGCCACAATTTGTGCGGCTGCATTTTCCGCCCGGCATGATCGGCCTGTTTCTCGCGGCACTGATGGCAGCCGTGATGTCGAGCATTGATTCCGGGATTCACTCCGTAACAACCGCCATTGTGGTCGATTTTCGTGATCGCCTGCGGCCGGGCTGGAAGCCGGCGGACCCGGAACGCGACGTGTTTCTGATTCGAGTACTGATACTGCTGGTCGGAACGTTGTCTGTGACTCTGGCCTGCTTCGTCGGACCGCTTGGTGACGTATTTGACATTGGAAAAAAGACGACTGCCGCATTCGGCGGTCCGCTGCTGGCGTTGTTCCTGCTGGCGCTGTTTTCAAAACGGACAACAACTCGCTCCGTTTTTTCAGCGACTTTGCTGTCGGCCTGTGTGACCATGTTTCTGATTTATTACTGCGACCACTGGTTCGCTGTCTGGTACTGGCCGATCGGTTTCGGGCTGACGTTTGTGCTGGTCGCTCCGCTGAATCTTGTACTTCGACCGTGCAACGAACCAGAAGAGCCGGCTCTGACATTTCGTCAGGTCATGAAGACACACCCTGCCCCGCCGAAATCAGTTGCCTGAGTCTTTTGCTGTCCGGATCTCCGCGGCCGACAGAAAACCGGCTACGTTGCCCCGGCGATTTGTGGACTTACCAATAATTGCTGGCGGTCACAGTCCAAGTTCGGTGCAAAACAGGTCCAGATTTGCGGATAGTCGTGCCACAAGACTGTCCGCGGTGTCCGCGTCCCGGAGAGCGAACTCGCAGGTATCAACGGCGACACACGGAATATCCAGAGCTCGAAGCTGCTCGATTCGCGTCTGATTGCCGTCCGGACGGATCATGATCAATTGTACTGAGTGTTCGGTAAACGCAGCGACAGATTCGGGCGTCAGAATATCGTTCGAAGCCCACTGGATTTGATGCATCTTCCAGCCCAGCCCAGACGTCAGGTATTGAAAATCCGGCTCGTCTGTCGCAACAGTCACTTCGCGAGCGGATGTCTCGGCTCGGAGCTGTGCCATCTTCCGGCCCAGCTGTTTCAGGCCATTGCGAATCGCTGTCGCCCGCTGAGAAACCGCATCGGCAGCGTCTGGCACCATCCTCACCAGCTGTTCTTCAACACGTCCCAACTGCGCGGATGCCAACTCAGGCTCAAGCCACGTCGTGGGGATTGCATCACGGTTGGATTGCTGCCCGACGGGCCCATGCTGGTGAGTAACGTCGTCCGCAACACGCAGCAGTCTTGCGCGGTAACCGCTGGAAGTGTCGACTGTCCTCGAACGTGGCAGTGACAGCCTCTGTGCCCATGGTTCATAACCGGCACCGTTCAGCAGAATCACACCGGCCGTCTGCAATTTCTGAACATCTTCGGGCGAGGGATCCCACGTTCGTGACGTTCGACCGTCAGGGACTGCGTATTCAACATCGACGGCGCTGGCTGCCAGTGCGTCTGCCATCATGTACAAAGGGTAACATGCTGTGACAACAACAGACGAACGACTGTCAGCATGTAACGCAGACTGTTCCGAAGTTGTCGCCGAGCCACAGCCTGTCAGGCCGAGACTCAAGAGCAGCACACATCGGTATTGTCGGTGGCGGTTTAACATAATTGGTCGTTCGTCTGATGACGGGATGGCAGTATCAGCAAGAATCACTACACAGATATTCCTGCATCCGTGGGCAGAATCTAACGAAACTCTACTTAACGTCACCGTTGATGTGAATTGGGACAGGACGAGATGAATCTGCAGCCATGTCCGGCGCGACGCTGTTTAATTGTTTCTCAGACCCACGTGTCTTCGCATTCAGTGTCGCGGCGCCCGGCGCATATCTCCGCGTCCGAACACCAAATTTCTGGACCGTTTCCCGAACCAGGCAGCATTGGGCGACAACAGAAACAGACCACTCCAGCTGTCTGCTGCGGCGGGCCATCATAGAAAACATGCTATGAATCGTTCCGAATTCTGCCGCTGGCAGAACCAGCGGCAGAATCCGCCACTTTTTGTTGTGTCGCGATTTTCGGCAACGGCCGACAGGCCCAGCCATGGACTGTCGGCCTGTCGGGAACACCGCCTGGCAGATAACATTTCACCATGTCGAACGCTGCCGCAGTGATGGCGTAACGTATGCGCATGGAAGCGAAGCCAGATGCTGGAATCCCAGGAACCGAACGACACGACACGACGGACGGCGGCACTGTGCCTGATCATGGTTTTCATGAGTGGTTGTGTCAGCAGGCTGCCAGGTGCGCGTTCGTCTCTATCTACGCGAACGGCGAAGACGGACCATGAAGGTGCATCAACCGTTCGTTCCCAGAATGGCCGGCAGACCGGTGACTGGACCGTTCCATTACTCACCCCAAACGCTCCCGGCGGACATTTTGGTTTATCGACGTCCACCGGCACGTCAAACCCGCCCGGGCCTTCCGTGGACAACGCGCCGGCGGCGCGGTTGCTGACGCCGAATTTCGGCGGGCAAAACGAGCATCAGATTCCGCCTCCTGATCCTCTCCGCAACAGTGTCGGCATAACACAGAATGAACCACATCAGTTGGACGCGGCCTCAACAGAGACCGCTGGTGCCCACATCATCGAATCTGCCGCAGCTCAGCTTCGCTCAATTATCAACAGACAGTCCCAAAACGAAATGTCTGAGGGAACCGTGTTGTCTGATCGTACCGCAACATGGCAGGTGCTGTCTCGTTCGGACCAGGCTGCACTCCGGGACACCAAGACTGCGACCGTTGCTGCGACGGCAGGCCCCGCTGATGAAATCGTCACTCCACCGATCACCGCTCACGCCGCCACATTCGGTGGACAAACCCCGCCGATGACCGCAACTGAAATTGTCCCGGAATCAGCGACGGAATCAGCGACGGAAACGGAGACCGGTCAGGATTCGGTCCCTCCGGGCAGCGTTACAGACCCTTCGGTATTCGACCGTTTGCGGGGACTATATGATTCATCTGGCGAATCCGGCCCGAGACAATCCTGGAAAGAACAATTCCGGAAACTACAACCATCGTGGAGCCCATTTCGTGAACGCGGTGAGCCGACTCTCCTGCTGCCACCGGAGTCGCTGCAGGATCAGGCCCCGAAAGTGACTGCCCATGCAGAGAATCCTTCCACCCATGTCAGCCCGCTGTTACTGCAGCTGATTACAGAAACAACTGCCGAGTTACAGAACTGGCCTGGTGTGGAACAGGGAACGCCCGAGAATCTCCACCAGTTCCGTCGGCGCCACCAGGATCTGAGGCTGCTGCAGCTGGTCGCGAACGAGCCCGGTGAAGCTGTTGCAGCAATTGACACAATGACTCCCGCTGAACAGGACTTTTGGCAGGAACTGATGCTGGGGCTGGCTCAGTACCGATCAGTCACCGACCAGGCAGATCAGGAGCTGGCGTTAACAAATGCGGCCGGTCAGTTGACGTCTGCCGTACGGCGTCTGTCCCCCCTGGCTGCCTTACGGTGTCGCCGGCTTGACATCTGTAGCAGGATTTTCAGCTTTGGGCGAATCGAGACTTTTCCTTCGAACGATTTCGAGGCCGGTCAGCCGATCCTGTTGTACGCCGAACTCGAAAACTTCACCACGGAAACGACGCCTGCCGGAAATCGGCGCACCAGATTTGATGCCCAGTTACAGATTTTGCATGACGACGATTCTGCCGACCCCATTGAGACAATCAACCTTGCCAACATCACTGATGAAGCGTCCTCAGAGCGATCTGACTACTATCAAAGCTTCGAGCTGACAGTGCCCTCACATCTTGCCCGAGGAACTTACCGAATTCGCGTGCGGCTGCGTGATCGAATCAGTGGCAAAGCGGCCACGGAAACAGTTTCGTTTCAGGTCCGATGACCTTCCGATACCGCTGTCGCCACGGAACGTGAGCAGTATCACGAAGGTGTGACGGACGTCCGTTCCAGTAGATAGAAGGCGCTGTCAGCGCGCAGGTTGGCCGCCCACGGCCTGTCGACCGCGCGACCGTTAATTATGGGACGCTCCTTCACAATGCGCAGACCGATGCTTTGCATCAGATCGCGAAAATCATGCATCGACATAAAATGCAGGTTCGGTGACTCATGCCACTCGTATGGCAGTGTCTGTGTAATTGGCGTACGTCCCCGGCGGAGTACCTCATAGCGGACTCGCCAGTGACCGAAGTTCGGCACGACAACCAGCCCGCGGTTCGCGACCCGGAGCATCTCCGTCAGCAACTGCTTGGGCCGCTGAACCTGCTGCAGGGTCTGACTGAGCACCGCAAAATCGAAAGTATCAGAGGGAATATCCGCCAGACCTTGATTCAGATCGGCGGCCACGACCGACAGGCCACGACCAATAACAGCCGTTACATTGTGCTGTTCCACGTCGACACCCACGACGTGGCAGCCACGTTCATCGCTGAGTCGCTGCATCAATCTGCCATCACCGCAGCCCAGGTCAATAACCCTGCTGTTGTTGTCGATGTGACGCATGATCAGATCGTCGGCCAGCTGAACCGTTGGGTCGGGAAGTTGGTATCGAGTGCTCGACATCTGCAGACCTATTCGGTTGCCGGCGTTCTGCCTGCAAGTTGTGTTTGTTCAAGAAACGGAGCAACCATCCGCGTCAGGGGCTCCAGATCGATAAGAAAGGAATCGTGACCGAACGGACAGGGCAATTCCGTGAAAGAAACGTGCTTCCCGACCTGCAGCAGCGCTGAAACCAGCTCTTTGCTCTGGCCCGTTGGAAACAACCAGTCAGTATCATACGAAGCAACCAGAAAGCGGGCCTTTACGTTTCGCAGTGCGTCGGCCAGCGAATCATGGCCCTCAGCGAGATCAAAATAATCCATCGCTCGAGTCAGGTACAGGTAACTGTTTGCATCAAACCGCTGGACAAACCGCTTTCCCTGATAGTGCAGATAACTTTCGATCTGGAATTCCGTTTCCTTCTGCATATCAAACGCAAATCGGTCACTGTCCTGAAGACGCCGACCAAACTTCAATTCGATGGAATCTTCAGACAGGTACGTAATGTGTGCAATCATGCGGGCCAGTGACAGCCCGTAACGCGGCCCCTCACCATCATAGTATTTTCCGTTTGCGAATCCCGCATCGGCGTAGATGGCTCGCCGTCCGACAGCATTGAATGCAATCCCCTGTGCAGCCAGCTTCGGTGCCGATGCCAGCACGACAGCACCACGAACCTGATCGGGGAAGCGCACGGCCCAGTCCAGCACCTGCATTCCACCAAGGCTTCCCCCGACAACAGCGAGCAGCTGTTCAATTCCCAGATGCCGAACCAGTTCTGAGTGGGCGGAAACGATGTCCGACACTGTCAGGAACGGAAACTCCAGACAGAAACGTTCACCAGTGGCAGGATTGATACTGCCGGGACCGGTTGTCCCCTGACAGCCGCCCAGTACATTCGCACAGATGACAAAGTAGCGATCGGTGTCAATACCCTTCCCGGGCCCGATGAAACCGTCCCACCAGCCAGGCTTTTCGTCTTCTTCATTGCCATGATATCCAGCTGCGTGGGCGTCACCCGTCAGCGCATGGCAGATAAACACAGCGTTATCACGGCATTCGTTCAGACTTCCGTACGTTTCATAGGCAACCGTTGTCGGGCCCAATATCGTCCCGGCCTGAAACGTAAGTTCATTGGGAGGTTCAAACAGTGTTGCGTATTTGGTCTGAACATTTCCCATGGCATCTCTCGACGACACAGTCGCATTTTCCTTGCCATTGGCAAACATCAAAATGGTCAACCTGTCGTACTGCGGGGGACTATCGGTAAACTCAAGGCGGTGATCCGCCTGAAAGACATCAACGAAAAACAGGAAGCCTGAAACGTGACGTCTCGTGGACGAACATTGTGTTTTTGCTGCTCAGCAACCAATTCACTGTCAGATGACGACTCAAAGTCAACTGAACACAATCGCTGGGCTTGACGAACTATATCCAGTGAATCGCCGCAATTCGATACAGTCAGAATGAAACGTGGCAGGATTAGAAGGGCATTCCGCCAGTTGGGTGTAACATGCCGAATAGACAGATGTGACACAGCTGTTTTCAGATATCCCGAATGAAACTTTTCGGTAGGTTTGTATTGCAGCTGACTCGGGGTGTGCCGTAAAACACTGACTCTGACGTCGCTGGAACGACAAATGCGTCGTTGGAAGAACTCGTCGTAGCATGGAGGCTGGAATGGCTGAAACACGGATCGAGAACACGCTGCACGCACAGGAAATCGCACGAATTCTGGACGCGACCATAGTGGGTCCCGCCAATTGCAGTGTCAGCGGGGCCGATTTCATCGAGCGAGCGACTGCAGGTCAATTGGCGTTTGTCGGCTGCAGAAGAAATCTGAAACGGGCAGCAGCGTCTAAGGCGATGCTTATCATCGGCCCGGAGACCGTCCGTGCTGACCTGGACGATTATGCTGACCGGACCTTTCTGCTTGTCGCTGAACCGGAAGCTGCTTTCCTGAGGATCGTAGATTTATTACTGCCGGAACGCCCGCGCCGAACGATTGGTATTTCTCCCCAGGCGGTCGTGGCTGCGTCCGCGTCCATCGGGTCCAAAACAAATGTCCACCCGTTCGCCACCATTGGTGAGGACGTTGTCATCGGCGAATGCTGTGACATCGAGCCCGGCGCCGTGATCAGTGACGGATGTGAAATGGGTGACGACGTCAGCATCGGTGCAAACGTAGTCCTGTATCGGGATACAATTATCGGCCACGGCGTGAAGATCGATGCCGGCACGGTGATAGGCTCAGAGGGCTTTGGATATCGCACCGTCAACGGCCGACATGAACGTCTGCTGCACGCAGGTAACGTTCGCATTTGTGACGACGTTGAGATCGGCGCATGCACGACGATCGACCGTGCCAAAATCGGATCGACGGTTATTGGCAGGGGAACTCGAATTGATGATCAGGTCATGGTTGCTCACAACTGTCAGATCGGCGAGCACAACCTGTTAGTGTCCCATACAGGGATCGCCGGGTCGTCCAGCACAGGTGCGTACGTTGTTTGTGCCGGCCAGGCAGGCATTGCCGATCACGTCCATCTTGGTGATGGTGCAATTGTCGGTGCAAAAACAGGCGTGCACAGAGACATGCCGGGCGGCCAGAAGTACCTCGGCATACCGGCTCGGCCCTCTGCGCAGCACCATCGCGAGACACTTGCATTGAAA
>Ga0315316_10001331_pt1 | contig 17203 bp, 12 predicted proteins | sample M160m3416metaG_FD_203702 | JGI IMG/M metagenome (GOLD analysis project Ga0315316, IMG submission 203702) | Ammonia-oxidizing marine archaeal communities from Monterey Bay, California, United States - M1 60m 3416 | ecosystem: Environmental > Aquatic > Marine > Intertidal zone | place: USA... | reverse complement strand
CAAAAAGAGCAACAGCTGATACAGGTATAGACGCATTAACGCATGCTATGGAAGCATATGTAAGTAAAAAGGCCAATCCTTATAGTGATATGCAGGCTTTAGCGGCTATGAAATTAATAGCGCCTAATTTGAGAAAAGTATTTCATGATGGAAGTAATAGAGAGGCAAGAGAAAAAATGATGCTTGGTGCTACATTAGCGGGCGTAGCATTTTCAAATGCTTCGGTGGCTTTGGTACATGGAATGAGTAGACCAATCGGAGCATTTTATCATGTTCCACATGGTTTATCTAATGCAATGTTATTGCCATCAGTTACAGAATATTCAATTCCTGCAGCAACTCAAAGATATGCTGATTGTTCTAGGGCTATGGGAGTTGCCTTACCTAGTGACAATGATGAAGTTGCAAATAATAAACTATTGGTAGAGCTTTCAGCAATTAATGAAGAGCTGGATGTTCCCACACCAAAGGAGTTTGGAATAGATAAAGATGATTTTATGAATAATATGGAAATAATGGCAAAACAAGCAATAGCTTCTGGTTCTCCAGGAAATAATCCTAGAGTTCCAGAGGTTAATGAAATTATAGGTATATATAAACTTCTGTGGTAGAAATAATGATTATTTTTAATAAATAAGATATATTTATTAGGAGAAGTTGATGTTTAGAGATGAAGTACTATCTTACCCAGCAAACAAAATTACTGAAGAACAAAGAAAATTTTATTTTAAAAATGGATATTTAGAGCTTCAAAATTTTGTTCCGAAAAGTACATTAAAAGAACTAAATAAAGTTACTAATCAATTTATTAATAAAAGTAAAAAAATAAAAAACTCTGATCGTTTATTTGATCTGGCTCCAGAACATTCTAATAAAAAACCTCTAGTAAGAAGGATAAAGAGGCCAGATGAACAACATTCAGTTTATTGGAATTTTGCTTCTGGGTTAATAGCTGATTTAGCCTGCGATTTGGCAGGGCCAGATGTAGTTTTTCATCATTCAAAACTAAATTTTAAATGGTTTGATGATAGTGATAAAGTAAATTGGCATCAGGATATTCAATTTTTTCCTCACACTAATTATAATGTTTTTACTATAGGGTGTTATTTAGAAGATACAGATATGGATAATGGGCCATTAGGAGTTTTACCTGCAAGTCATGAAGGAAAATTGTATAATCAATATGATTCAGCGGGAAATTGGAAAGGAGCATTAAGTAAAGAGGATGTAAAAAATATAGATCTCTCAAAAGTGCAATATCTGATGGGAGCTGCTGGATCAATAACTATTCATAATTGTAGAACTTTACATTCTTCTCCTCCAAGTAAATCACAAAACCCTAGACCTTTATTATTAAATTGTTACTCATCTGCAGATGCTAAGGCATATACTCCACATCCTGATAAATCTAAAAATGCATATAGAGTAGTAAGAGGAAGACAATCACTTTGGGCTAAACATGATCCTCGACCATGTTTGATTCCTCCAGATTGGTCTGGTGGATATACGTCAATATATGCGGCACAATCTGGAGAAGATAAATAATATAAATACTTTAATAATTTATTTATTCGATATATACACGAATAATAATTACATCAATAAGGAATAAAAATATGTCTAAATCAAAAATAGCACTTGTAGGTTCTGGAGCAATTGGTGGAACGCTTGCCCATTTAGTAGGATTAAAAGAATTAGGAGATGTAGTACTTTTAGATATAGCTAAAGGTATTCCAGAGGGAAAAAGTTTAGATATAGCACAATCATCTCCTGTTGAAGGTTTTGACATAGGTGTGCATGGCGGAAGTAATTATAGTTTATTGAAAGATTCAGATGTAGTAATAGTTACAGCAGGAATTCCAAGAAAACCTGGAATGAGTAGAGATGATCTTCTTGGAATTAATTTAGGGGTAATGAAAACTGTTGGAGAAGGAATCAAAAAATATTCTCCAAATGCTTTTGTAATATGTATTACAAATCCATTAGATGCTATGGTATGGGCGCTAAGAGCATTTAGTGGCTTAAAACCTAGTAAGGTTGTAGGTATGGCTGGAGTATTAGATAGTGCTAGGTTTAGATATTTTTTGGCTCAAGAAATGAAAGTTTCTATATCTGATATCACAGCATTTGTTATGGGAGGGCATGGAGATACTATGGTTCCTCTTATTAGATATTCTTCTGTTGCGGGTATTCCTTTATTAGAATTAATAAAAATGGGATGGATTACAAAAAAGAAATTAGATGAAATAGTTCAGAGGACTAGAGATGGAGGAGCTGAAATAGTTTCACTACTTAAAACAGGATCAGCATTTTATGCTCCTGCTACATCTGCAATACAAATGGTAGAAAGCTATTTAAAAGATAAGAAAAAAGTTTTACCATGTGCTGCAATGCTTAATGGAGAGTATGGAATAAAAGGTATGTACGTAGGAGTTCCTGTCATTATTGGAAAAAAAGGAATAGAGCGAGTAATAGAAGTTAGTTTGGATAGAGATGAGAAATCTATGTTCAAAAAATCAGTTAAAGCTGTAAATGACTTGGCGATCGCTTGTAAAAATATAGATAAATCTTTAAGCACGCATTTTAGAAAAATAAAATTATAAAAATAATTTTGTTTCTTATGTTTTTTGTAGTTTTATTTATTTTTATTTAGTGATAAGAAAGTTTATTAAATAAAAAAGAATAATATTATTGGTCTTTAGTAATGAATATTCATGAATTTCAAGCAAAAAGTATACTGGCTGAATATGGAGTTAGTATTCCTAGAGGAAAAGAAGCGTGCACAGTTTCTGAAGCTATTTCTGTTGCAGAAAAAATTGGTGGCAATAAATGGGTGGTAAAAGCACAAATTCATGCAGGAGGAAGAGGAAAAGGTGGAGGAGTAAAAATTGCAGACAGCCTTAATCAGGTCGAAGAAATTAGTAATTCATTATTGGGAATGCAATTAGTAACACATCAAACAGGTCCAGAGGGTAAAAAAGTAAATAAAATATTTATTGAAGAAGGTATAAATATTTTATCGGAATTATATTTAGGAATAGTTTTAGATAGGAGTAATGAAAAATATGTTATGATGGCTTCTACTGAAGGAGGAACAGAGATAGAAATAGTAGCAGAAAAAACGCCAGAAAAAATATTTAAAGTTGAGATAAATCCACTTATAGGCATGCAACCATATCAAGCTAGACAATTAGTTTACAAACTAGGACTTTCTCAGTCTGTAAAAAATAAAGCTGTAAAATTTATGTTAGCTTTATCTAAAGCAGTAGAGCAAACAGATGCAAGTTTGGTAGAAATTAATCCTTTAGTTATTACAGCTGATAATAATGTCTTAGCTCTAGATGCAAAAATGAATTTTGATGATAATGCTTTATATAGGCAAGAAGATATTGAGTTACTAAGGGATGAAGCTGAAGAAGATCCTAGAGAATTAGAAGCATCAAAATATGACTTAAATTATATAAGCTTAGAGGGTAATATTGGTTGTATGGTTAATGGCGCAGGCTTGGCTATGGCTACAATGGATATTATTAAATTAGAAGGTGGATCACCAGCTAATTTTTTAGATGTAGGTGGAGGAGCTAGTAAAGAACGTGTGGAACAAGCTTTTAAAATAATTTTATCTGATAATAAAGTAAAAGCAGTACTTATAAATATTTTTGGTGGTATAATGCGATGTGATGTAATAGCAGAGGGAGTAATTGCTGCTGCTAAAAACATAGACATAAATATTCCTTTAGTAGTGCGTTTAGCAGGGACAAATGTAGAAAAAGGAAAAGATATATTAAATACTTCAGGGTTAGATATTATTAGTGCAGATAATTTGGGAGATGCAGCAAAAAAAGTTGTATCATCAGTTAAGGAAATTTAAATGTCTATTATTGTAAATTCAAATACTAAAGTGATTTGTCAAGGCTTTACTGGAGCACAAGGAACATTTCATTCTGAGCAGGCTATAGCATATGGTACAAAAATGGTAGGAGGAGTTTCCCCTGGAAAGGGAGGAAGCCAGCATTTAAATTTACCTGTCTATAATACTGTTGATGAAGCAATTCATAATACAGGTGCAAATACAAGCGTAATTTATGTTCCTCCTCCTTTTGCGGCAGATGCAATATTAGAAGCAATTGATGCAAAGATAGATTTAATTGTATGTATAACTGAAGGTATTCCTATACTTGATATGGTAAGGGTAAAGAATATTTTAAATAATTCTAAAAGTAGGTTAATTGGACCAAATTGTCCGGGAATAATTACGCCTAATCAATGTAAAATAGGTATCATGCCAGGACATATTTGCATGGATGGAACTATTGGAATAGTTTCAAGGTCAGGAACTTTAACTTATGAAGCAGTTGATCAAACTACAGCCTGTAAATTAGGGCAAACTACATGTGTAGGTATAGGGGGAGATCCTGTTCCTGGCACTAATTTTATTGATACTTTAGAACTTTTTCTGGCTGATGAAGCTACCCAAGGAATTATTATGATAGGAGAAATTGGAGGTTCAGCAGAAGAAGAAGCCGCAGAATATATTAAAAGATCAAAAATTAAAAAACCTATAGTAGGTTTTATAGCTGGTTTAAGCGCACCTGAAGGAAAAAGAATGGGGCATGCAGGAGCAATTATTTCTGGCGGTAGTGGAGGAGCAGAAGATAAAATTGAAGCTTTAAAATCAGCAGGAGTTTCAATAGCTTCTTCTCCTGCAACTATAGGGCAAGAGATGCTAAAAATTATATGATAGAATTAAGGGTTAAAAATTTTGTTACTACAATCTTTAAATAAACAAGATCGTATAAAAGAGCTAAAGCAAATTTATATTACTTATCTAAAAGATAAAAATTTAGTAAATATAGAATGGCAAGAATTTTTTGATGATCTTACTCCAGATGCCTGCTCATACTTATCAGATTTAGATATTAATGAGAAAGGGAATTTCGAAGTACAAAAAGAGTTAACTTTGCCATCAAATGAAGATAGTAGATCATCTACTTTGGATTCCATTAGGGCATTAATGCTAATTAGAGCTTATAGAGTTAGAGGGCACTTGAAGGCTAATTTAGACCCTTTAAATTTAGCGAAATCTTTAGATCATCCTGAGCTTAAACCAGAAAGTTATGGTTTTGAAGAAAAAGATATGGATAGACCTATATTTATAGATAATGTTTTAGGATTAGAATCTGCGACATTAAGGGAAATTTTGTTAAACCTAGAAGCAACTTATTGCGGTACAATAGGTGTTCAGTTTATGCATATTCAAGATCCTGAACGAAAGGCTTGGGTGCAAAAGACTTTAGAAAATGTTTTAAATCAGCCTGATTTTACTGATATGGGAAAAAAAGCAATTTTTGAAAGGTTAGTTGCAGCTGAAACTTTTGAGAGGTTTTTAGATAGAAAATATACTGGTACAAAAAGATTTGGATTAGAGGGTGCGGAAGCTATGATTCCTGCTTTAGAACAAATTCTTAAAAGAGGAGGAAAATTAGGTTTAGAAGAAGTAGTAATAGGTACAGCACATAGAGGAAGGCTAAATGTACTTGCAAATTTTATGGGTAAGCCATTTGAAGCCATATTTTCAGAGTTTCAAGGAAACTCTTCACAACCAGAAAATGTTCAAGGGGCAGGTGACGTTAAATATCATTTAGGAACATCATCTGATAGAACTTTTGATTATAAGAAAGTTCATTTATCACTTACTGCAAACCCATCACATCTAGAGGCTGTTAACCCAGTAGTGGTTGGAAAAGTTAGAGCTAAGCAAGATCAGAAAGAAGATTTAGGTCGCCGCAAAGTTGCCGCTCTTTTGATACATGGAGATGCAGCATTTTCTGGCCAAGGACTAGTTCCAGAGACTTTGGATTTGTCAGAACTAAAAGGCTATAGAATTGGTGGAACAATTCACTTTATAATAAATAACCAAATTGGTTTTACTACAAATCCTGTAAATGCTCGTTCAGGACCATATTGTTCAGATGTAGCTTTAATGATTCAAGCACCTATTTTACATGTCAATGGAGATGATCCAGAGGCAGTTGTTCATGCTGCAAGAATAGCAATTGAATTCCGACAAAAATTTAATAAAGATATAGTAGTTGATATGTTTTGTTATAGACGTCATGGCCACAACGAAGGAGATGAACCAGCTTTTACTCAACCAACTATGTATAAAGCAATATCAAATCACCCTTCAACACGAGAGATATATAGTCAAAAGTTGATAAAAGAAAAATTAATTTCTAAGGAAGAATCAGATAAATATCTTCATGATTGGTATGCTAGATTAGAAGAAGAATATAAAAAGGCAAATTCATATAAACCAGATAAAGCAGACTGGTTTAGTGGAGCTTGGGAAGGCTTGGATATAGCTAGGGAAAAAGGTAAAAGAAGAGGTGATACTAGTATAAGCTTAGATAAATTTAATATAGTAGGACAAGGATTAACTAAAGTTCCAAAAAACTTTAATTTACATAAAAAATTAAAAAAATTAATTGACCAAAGAAAGTTATCTTTTGAGGGTAAAACTCCTATAGATTGGTCGTCAGCAGAATCATTAGCCTTAGGAAGTTTATTGGTTGAGGGAGTTAAAATTAGGTTAACTGGACAAGATTCAGGAAGGGGAACATTTTCCCAAAGGCATGCAGTATTAGTTGATCAAAAAAATGATAATAAAATAATTTTACTAAATAATATTGCAAAAAGTCAGGCTATATTTGAAATAGTAGATAGCCCTTTATCTGAGGCATCAGTTTTAGGTTTTGAATATGGGTATTCATTAGCAGAACCTAACACTTTAGTTATGTGGGAAGCCCAATTTGGAGATTTTGCAAATGGAGCACAAGTTATTATAGATCAATTTATCTCTTCTGGAGAGAGTAAATGGTTAAGAATGTCTGGATTAACTCTATTATTGCCTCACGGATATGAAGGACAAGGACCAGAACATTCCTCAGCTAGAATGGAAAGGTTTTTACAGTTATGTGCAGAAGATAATTTACAAGTAGTAAATTGCACTACTCCAGCTAATTATTTTCATGTTTTAAGGAGGCAAATGCATAGGTCATTTAGAAAGCCAGTAATAATATTTACTCCAAAATCTTTACTACGTAATAAAAATGCAGTTTCAAAAATTACTGACATTACATCAGGTTCATGGTTTCATAGAGTTTTACCGGATCCAAAAAAATCATTACAAAAAGATAATGTAAAGAGAGTAGTTTTGTGTTCAGGAAAAGTTTTTTATGATTTAGTAAAATTGAGGGAAGAAAAAAAGCTTTCAAATGTTAGACTAATTAGAATTGAACAACTTTATCCTTTTCCTGAAGATGCTGTAGTAAGAGAATTAAAAAACTTTTATAAAGCAAAAATAATTTGGTGTCAGGAAGAGCCTAAAAATATGGGGGCATGGACATATATAAGTCCATTAGTAGAAGAAGTAATGATCAAAGTTGGATCTAAGCAGAATAGATTATATTATGCTGGAAGAAAAGCTCAAGCTTCCACAGCAACTGGGTTATTTAATAGGCATCAGCAAGAGCAGAAAAAGTTATTAGATAAAGCCTTGTTTGAAAAAACTAAGTAATTAAGAAAAATGGTGTTAAACTAAAAAAGAAAGTTTATATAATAATGCAATTTATTTTGTATAGGGCGGTATAAATGAAAATTCTTGTTCCTACTTTAGGTGAGTCTGTTACCGAAGTAACAGTAGCTAAATGGCTAAAGAAAAAAGGTGATAATGTTTCTAAAGACGAAGTTTTAGTAGAATTAGAAACAGATAAAGCAACTCTAGAGGTTTATGCTCAATCAAATGGAGTATTGTCTGAAATATACATAACTGCAGGTCAAGATGTTGAAATTGGGGCCGAATTGGCAGAATTTTTAGAGAAAGAAGATTTTAATCCTGCAGAAGAGACTGAATTAAAATTATCTAAATCAAAGCTTAAAAATAAAAAACAGAAAAATACTAATAAAGGTGTAGAAAATGATAATGTTAAAAAGGAAGATATATTAGAGACACAATTAATTTCTTCAACAGATATAAAAAGATCTGGTTTAGGAAATAAAATCACTAAAAATGATATAGAAGAGTTTATTTCAGGAGATAACTTATCGCCTAGTGAAAGAAGGCAAAACAAATTTAATAAAACTGAAAAATTATTAAATGATAAAATAAGACAAAATTCAAAAATAAGTTCTAAAAGTTCATCACGTATTCCTATGACTAGAATACAAAGAACTATGGCAGAAAGATTGAAAAAAGCTCAAAATGATGCTGCCATGTTAACAACATTTAACGAAGTTGATATGTCTGAGGTTATTAACATAAGAAACAATAATAAAGACAGCTTTGAAAAAAAATTTGGAGTAAAATTAGGTTTTATGTCCTTTTTTTGTAATGCAGTTGTATTAGCATTAAAAGAAATAAAAATAATAAATTCAGAAATAGACGGCAATGATATTCTTTATCATGATCACATTGATATAGGCATTGCTCTTGGAGCACCACAGGGTCTTTTAGTTCCTGTTATTAGGTCTGTTGATACAAAATCATTTTTTGAAATTGAAAAAGAAATATTTAATTTTGGTGAAGAGGCTAGGGAAGGTAATATTACTTCTGACCAAATGACTGGTGCCACATTTACTATTACTAATGGGGGTATTTATGGATCAATGATGTCTACTCCTATTATAAACCCTCCTCAAACAGGAATTCTAGGTTTACATCAAATCAAGGATAGGCCTATAGCAGAAAACGGAGAAATTATTATCAAACCTATGATGTATGTAGCATTAACTTATGATCATAGAGCAGTGTCAGGTAAAGAGGCAGTATCATTTTTAGTTAAGGTAAAACAATTTATTGAAAAACCTGACAGAATGTTAATAGGCCTATAATGGAAAAATTCGATTTAATCGTTATAGGCGGAGGACCAGGTGGTTATGTTGCAGCTATATCAGCTGCGCAATCTGGACTTAAAGTAGCTTGTATAGATAAGAGAGGAAGTTTAGGAGGCACATGTTTAAATGTGGGGTGTATACCTTCAAAAAGGTTATTACATTCTTCAAAATTTTATAAAGAAATTTTGAATGATTCAATTAATCATGGAATTAAAATAAAGAAACCGTCATTTGATATTAGTAAAATGATGGAAGGTAAAGAAAATACTGTTAATAAATTATCTAATGGAATTCAGTATTTATTCAATAAAAACAATATAAAATATATTATTGGTCAGGCTTCGTTAGAAAGTGATAGAACAGTTAAAGTAAAAAATAATATATATTCTGCAGAATATATTATCATTGCAACAGGTTCTAACCCTTCTCAATTAAAAAACATCAAGTTTGATGAAAATTATATAGTTTCTTCAACTGGCGCTTTAAACTTTAAAATAGTTCCCAATAAATTGGCTGTAATTGGTGCCGGTTATATAGGCTTAGAGTTGGGATCAGTATGGAGTAGATTAGGTTCAGAAGTAACAGTAATTGAATATGATAGTTCTATTGTACCATCTATGGATTCTGATATAGCAGATAATTTTTATAGGGAATTAAAGAAACAAGGTTTAAACTTTTTACTATCATCTGAAGTTATTAATGCAAAAATTAAAAATAAAAAAGTACATTTAAACACTAAATCTATAATAGATAGTTCAGAATCTAGTTTAGTATTTGATAAAGCTCTCTTAGCAGTTGGACGTATACCTAATACTTTAGAAATAGGATTAGAAAAATTAAATATAAGTATTAATTCTAGAGGCTATATTGATGTGAATCACAATTATGAAACATCAAGCAGAGGAATATATGCTATTGGTGATGTAATAGAAGGGCCAATGTTAGCTCATAAAGCGAGTATAGAGGCTCAAGCTGTAATAGATATTATTATAGGTAAAAATGGGCAAGTTAATTATAATGCAATCCCTTCAGTTGTATATACTAGTCCTGAAGTAGCATGGGTTGGCAAAACTAAACAAGAATTAGATAAATACAAAATTAATTATAAAGAAGGTAAGTTTTTATTTACTGCTAATTCTAGAAGTAAAGTTACAGGACATAATTCAGGAATGGTAAAAGTTTATTCTCATAAAGATTCAGATAAAGTATTAGGAGCACATATTATTGGAGAGCATGCTGGTGAGTTGATAGGAGAATTTGTAGTTTCAATTGAAATGGGGGCTTCAGCAGAAGATATTGCATTAATCTGTCATGCTCACCCTACATTATCAGAATCAATAAAAGAAGCAGCTAGTATAGCTTCATATGGTCAAACAATTCATTCTTAAAGTTACTATTTTCTAGGATGAGCAGCTTTATGAGTTTTATGAATTGTATTCACATTAACAGCAGTATATCCTTGCGTTGTAGATAAGCTGCTATGTCCTAGAAGCTCTTGAAGTGTTCTTAAATCAACTCCTTTTTCAAGAAGATGAGTAGCAAAACTATGCCTTAGGGTATGGGGCGTTAAATTTTTTGGTAAAGATAATTTATTTCTTATCTCTTCAATTGTTTTTTGTACTTGACGAGAATTCAATCTTTTTCCCTTTATACCTAAAAATAAAGGAGAGTTTTTATCTAAGTTTTTATTAATATCTAATAATTGTTTTATAACTATTTGAGCAGATTCTATTAAAGGGAGTTCTCTAATTTTTTTTCCTTTTCCAAGTATTCTTATGGTGTCTAAGTCTTCCACATCTATTCTATTTAATTGAAGTGCTTCACTAATTCTTAAACCTGCAGCATAAATTAATGTTAAGAGAGTTTTATCTCTTTGCCCAGTCCAATCATTTTTTTCTCCTGAGATATTAATTACATTCATTACTTCTTCAAATGATAATGGGCGCGGAATTTGCCTTTTAATTTTTGCTGTTTGAAGATTAAAAATATTTGTATTTTTAATATAATTATTTTTATTTAAAAATTTAAAAAAAGATTTTAGTGAAGATTTTGCTCTTGCCTGACTTTTCGGGGATATATGATTATTCTTTACTTTTTGAGATGATAGCCAAGATCTAAAATCTCTTAATGATAAATTTTCTAAATTTTGGACAGTTACTTTATTACCTAAGTGGTTATTGTTAAATTTTAAAAAGTATTTTAAGTCTATAGAATAGGCTTCATAAGTATTATTACTAAGTAATCTCTCCTTTTTTAAATGTTCAAGCCATAGATCACATAAATTCAAGACTTCATTGTTGCAATATACGTTATTAATAATATTTTTTTCTTTATGCATAGATATTAAGTTATACTTTGTCCTGTCATTTTCCAATCTTCAAGAAATGCTTTCAATCCGTTATCTGTTAAAGGGTGACTTATTAATTGCTTAAGTACGTTGGGTGGAAGGGTAACTATATCAGCACCCATTTTTGCAGCCTCAATCACATGCTTTGGGCTTCTAATACTTGCTACAAGTACTTCCGTATTTAAATTAGGATAATTAGAATATATCGTACATATATCGGAAATAAGATCCATTCCGTCTAAACCTATATCATCTAATCTACCTACAAAAGGAGATATAAAAGTAGCTCCAGCTTTAGCGGCTAAAAGGGCTTGACTAGCTGAAAAACATAAAGTTACATTAACCAAAACGCCCTCATCTCTTAAAGTCCTACATGCTTTAAGTCCATCCCATGTCAGAGGTACTTTAATAGTTACATTTTTTGCTATTTTTTTTAAGACTTGGGCTTCTGCTATCATGTCATTATAGCTTGTAGCTGCTACTTCAGCAGAAACAGGGCCTGATACAATATCACAAATTTCAGAAATAACTTCATTTATATTTCTTCCTGATTTTTTTATCAGCGAGGGGTTAGTAGTAACTCCATCTAAAAAGCCACTTGAAGAAAGATCTTTAATTTCAGAAACATCAGCAGTATCAATAAAAAACTTCAATTTAACCTCCTAGTTAATAACATAAATATATAATGTAATATTTATAGTTTAAATATACTAAAATTAAAACCTATGATTTAATGTAACTATGGAGAAATCTTTTTCTAACATGGAAAAAAATAATAAAATAAAAAATTCTTGTCAGGTGTTTCTTATTTATCCTGGTAAAGGAATATATGATTATGGAGTGAAGGACAATATTGAAATTGGCCAGGTTGTGTCAGTTCCATTAAGGAAAAAAGTTTATCAAGGGATAGTATTTGGAGAAGGAACGAAAGATTTTCCTATTTCTAAATTAAAGGATATTATTGAAGTTCATAGTTCTATTGCAATTTCTCCTGAGTTATTAAATTTTTGTAATTGGTTATCAAATTGGTATATGAGTGAAAAATCACAAGTATTAAAAATGGTCATACCTACCGCTAAATTTTTGAATCCTGTAAAAAAAAAAAAAATTCTTGAATTCAATAATAAGTCTGATATTCAAACTACTTTCTTAGGGGATAAGGTTATTGAATATGTAAGAAATAATAATTCAACAATTAGTGAATGTAGTGCAGCAATCAATGTAAGTTATTCAGTAATCAAAAAATTAATAAAAGATAATGTTTTATTGACTAAAAATATAAATGATATTGAAATTCAGAATATTAAGAATGAAAAGACTCCTAAATTAAATCACTCACAAAAAAATGCTGTAAATGCTATATTAAGTGTTAGGTTGGAAAATGAAGGTAATATATTTTTATTAGATGGCGTTACCGGTTCTGGTAAAACAGAAGTTTATCTAGAAATAATTTCAATAGAATTAAAAAAAAATAAACAGTGTTTAGTTTTAATTCCAGAAATAGCTTTAAGTAATTATTTTATAGATAGGTTTTATGATCGATTTAATTTTTTACCTGCAGTGTGGCATTCAAATATATCACAAAATAACAAACATAAAACTTGGCGTAAAATAATAAATGGAGAGGTGAAGGTAGTTATAGGGGCAAGAAGTGCACTATTTTTACCTTTTCAAAACTTATCTTTAATTGTTGTAGATGAAGAACATGATACTTCATATAAACAAGAAGACGGCGTTATTTATAATGCAAGAGATATGGCAGTAGTTAGAGGAAGGATGTCAAATTCTAAGGTTATTCTGGCATCAGCCACTCCTTCATTAGAGTCTATTTATAATGCTGAAATAGGAAAGTATAATAAAATTGTACTATCAGAACGTTATGGTTTTGCTAAAATGCCTGAAATAACTATAGTAGATATGCAAAAAGAAAGATTACCTGCAAATAAGTGGATAGCACAAGCATCGATTACGGCTATTACTAGAGCTTTAGAAAGCAATGAACAAGTATTATTATATATTAATAGAAGAGGTTATTCGCCTTTAACTTTATGTAAGTCTTGTGGCTATAGATTTAGTTGTCCTAATTGTTCTTCCTGGCTAGTAAATCATAAAAAAACAAATACAATGTTATGCCATCATTGTGGCTATGAGGAAAAAATATTAGAAGAATGTCCTAATTGTAAATCTAAAGAGGAGTTTGCGCCCTGTGGTCCAGGAGTTGAAAGGTTAGCGGCTGAGGCAAAATCTTTATTTCCTTCTGCTCGCTTGGAAATAATAGCAAGTGATACACTAAATAATTCTATTGAGGCTGATAAAATATTTAAAATTATATCAAAGGGGGATGTAGATATAATAGTTGGAACTCAGCTAATTGCTAAAGGACATAATTTTCTTAATTTAACTACTGTAATTGCGGTAGATGCAGATTTAGGGTTGTCAGGAGGAGATTTAAGGGCATCTGAAAGAACATTCCAAATTCTTACTCAACTGGCAGGAAGAGCAGGTAGAGCAAATAAAAAAGGCTACGCTTACATTCAAAGTTATGATCCTAGTCATAATGTTATGAAGGCAATGCAAACAGGAAAAATTAAAAGTTTTATTAATGCAGAGGCAGAAGGAAGAGAGTTTAGAAAACTTCCTCCATACGGAAGATTAGCTTCCTTAATAATACAATCTTCAAATCTACCAATATTAGAAAATTTTCTTACAGTATTATCTTCTAGAATTCCGCAAAATTATAAATATAGAGAACGAATCGATGTATTAGGCCCAGCTCCTGCACCTATTGCTAAATTAAGAACTTTTTATAGGTATCGTTTTCTCTTAAAGAGTAAAGAGGATATTAGAATCCAACCTTTTATTAAAGAATGGTTGAGAAATATAAAGCTTCCAAAAGGCATTAGAATAAAAATTGATATAGATCCTTATAGCTTCTTATAATTTATGAATTAAACATTAATCTTCTATTGCACATATTTGAAAGCTATGTTACCTAAATCTCGCAAAGATATTTAATAAATTATAAAATTAATAGGTATTTTAGGGTCTATATAATTGGCTAATGATTCAAAAAATATAGGTAACGTAGTTGAGAGATATTCCAAAGCACTTTTGGAGCTAGCTATTGAATCTAAATCTATGTCTAATGTTCATTCTGATATAGAAAATATTATAAATATTATTGAATCTAGTGATGATTTTAACAAGGTTTTAAAATCACCTATAATCTCAAGAAATGATCAAAGTCAAATTATTAACACGGTTTTAAAGAAAATATCTGTTAGTGAAATTGTTATTAAGTTTTTTTCAGTAATATGCCAAAATGGTAGATCTTTTATTATTGATAGAATCTGTTTTCGATTCTTAGAGATGGAAGTTAATTTTAAAGGAGAGGTCAGGGCGGAATTACTAAGTACTAGTCCTCAATCAGAAATTGATTTAAAGAAAATTGAAGAAATAATTAAAGAATCAATTGGCACAGATGTGAGTTTAATTTCTACAGTAGATCCCAGCATTATAGGAGGATATATTTTAAAGATTGGCTCAGTCATGTTAGATGGTTCAGTAAAATCTAAGTTACAGGGACTTAGAGTATCTATGAAAGGGATAAAATAAATGGATCTTAATGCTGCAGAAATTTCATCTATCATAAAAGACCAGATAAATAATTTTGGGACTGAGGCGGAAGTCGCTGAGGTTGGCCAAGTTTTATCTGTTGGTGATGGTATAGCAAGAGTATATGGACTAGATAATGTTCAGGCTGGAGAAATGGTTGAATTTCCTGGCGGAATTTCTGGTATGGCTTTAAATCTTGAAGCTGATAACGTAGGAGTTGTTATATTTGGAGATGATCGCGGTATAAAAGAAGGTGATACTGTTAAGAGAACTGGAAGTATTGTGGATGCTCCTGTTGGCAGGGAGCTACTTGGAAGAGTTGTAGATGCATTAGGTAACCCTATAGATGGGAAAGGTGATATTACTTCTAAAGAAAGAAGTATTGTAGATGTTAGAGCTCCAGGTATTATTCCACGAAAATCTGTTCATGAACCTGTTCAAACAGGATTAAAAGCTATAGATTCTCTTGTTCCAGTGGGAAGAGGACAAAGAGAACTAATTATTGGAGATAGGCAGACGGGAAAAACTGCAGTAGCAATTGATACAATACTAAATCAAAAAGCAATTAATGATGGCGATGATGAAAGTAGAAAATTATATTGTGTATATGTAGCTATTGGTCAGAAACGTTCCACCGTTGCCCAAATAGTAAAGGAATTAGATGAAAGAGGGGCCTTAGAATATACAGTAGTTGTTGCTGCAACTGCTTCTGAGCCTGCTCCTTTACAATATTTAGCTCCTTATACTGGGTCAGCAATAGGGGAATGGTTTAGGGATAATAAAATGCATTCTTTAATAATATATGATGATTTATCTAAACAAGCGGTTGCTTATAGACAAATGTCTTTATTGTTAAGAAGGCCTCCTGGAAGAGAAGCGTATCCTGGCGATGTATTTTATCTGCACTCTCGCTTGTTGGAACGTTCGGCTAAACTAAATGAAGATAATGGAGCTGGTTCTATGACAGCTTTACCTATAATTGAAACACAAGGAGGTGATGTTTCAGCCTATATTCCTACGAATGTAATTTCTATTACAGACGGACAAATATTTTTAGAAACAGATTTATTTTATCAAGGTATAAGGCCTGCTATTAATGTAGGTTTATCTGTAAGTAGAGTTGGTTCCTCAGCTCAAATTAAAGCCATGAAGCAAGTAGCAGGTTCTATTAAGCTGGAGTTGGCTCAATATAGAGAGATGGCAGCATTTGCCCAGTTTGGTTCAGATTTAGATACAGCAACTCAGCAATTACTAGCTAGAGGGGCTAGATTAACAGAATTACTTAAGCAAGGGCAATACGAGCCTTTATCTGTGGAAGAACAGGTTGTTGTTATTTATGCAGGTGTTAAAGGTTATTTAGATAATATAGAAATTTCTGATATCGCAAAATTTGAGGAAAAATTATTGAGTAATCTTAGAGCATCTAAAAATATATTAGATATTATTAAAGATAAAGCGGCATTAGATGAAGATATTGAAAAATCAATAACTGAATTAATTGAAGAAGTACGTAAAGAATTTATTAAGAGTGAATGATTATTAATTATGGCTAATCTTAAAGAACTAAAAAACCAAATAGATAGTGTAAGGTCTACAAGAAAAATTACGCAAGCTATGAAAATGGTAGCAGCTTCTAAGCTTAGACGAGCACAAGATAGTGCTGAGTCAGCTAGACCATATTCAGAAAAATTAGCTAAAATTATGGCTTCATTGGCTTCAGGTATGAAAGACAGTGATGTGTCTTTGGATTTATTACTAGGAAACAAAGATAATTCAACCCATATTATTATAGCAGTAACCTCTGATAGAGGACTGTGTGGAGGTTTTAACTCCTCTATAGTTAAAGCAGTAAAAAATAAAGTTAAAGAGCTGGAAGAGATGAGTGCAGACTTTAAGATTATATGTTTAGGAAAAAAAGGAGCTGATGTATTAAAAGGTTCATTTGGAGATAATGTAATTAGCTCAGAAAATATTAATGATAAAAATTCGTATTCTTTAGCAGAAGATATTTCTAGTGTATTAGTAAAGAAACTTGAAGATAAAGAATTTGGAACTTGCTCTGTAATATATAATCAATTTAAATCAGTTATTTCTCAGATAGTTACGGAACAATCACTAATTCCATGTAGTATTGAATCTGAAGAAGATAAAAATGATCATGAGAATGCAATAAGTTTTGAGTTTGAACCCGACGAAAAAGAAATTTTATCTGATTTGCTTCCTAAAAATTTAGCTATTCAAATATATAAAGCAATTTTAGAGAGTGGAGCAGGTGAGCAAGGAGCAAGAATGGCAGCTATGGATAATGCTACTAGAAACGCTGGCGAAATGATTGATAGGCTTAAT
>Ga0315316_10001330_pt1 | contig 17213 bp, 12 predicted proteins | sample M160m3416metaG_FD_203702 | JGI IMG/M metagenome (GOLD analysis project Ga0315316, IMG submission 203702) | Ammonia-oxidizing marine archaeal communities from Monterey Bay, California, United States - M1 60m 3416 | ecosystem: Environmental > Aquatic > Marine > Intertidal zone | place: USA... | reverse complement strand
CTTCCGAAATTTGTGTGCGTGTGATTCATGAACCACACCGTGGCATGCGTAAAGACATGCTGAAAGCTCTTCATCAATACGCACAAGCGACTCCGTTTGAACTCAGGCAGTCATCCATCAGCTGGAAATACTTGACCGTATAAAGGCTGCTGTTCTGCTTGCACTGCACTTTGGGCACATCGGTCGCGATGACGTCGTATTTCCGCTGAGCAATCTTCAGGTGATCTCGAGCATCATTGATAATGAGATTGAACAGCGGGTGAGCCGCACGCGGAACTTCAGCTTCGATCTCCACGCCGTACGCACCGACACCGTGAGTCGTAATCGGATGCCTCGTGCCTCTCGTACCGAAACCCACGGTTAGTTCATTGACGGGTGCGGGGTGCTGCAGCGGCGGCACATGGGCCAGCATCAGCGCATCGACTCTGGCTTCCGGACTTGTGGACGTCACAAGCGGATCATCGACATAGTCCAGAAAGTCGTCGCTGCTGGTGTCGGGTTTCCTGATGCCCCTTGCTTTGGGCCGCAAAATTTCTGTTGACGGTTCGCCGCCGATATCGGGAGTAAACTCCATTCACTGGCCGTCAACATTTCCGGCATTCACGTTGCCAAGGGCGGGACGGCCGCCTCCGGCAACAGGGACGGCCCACAGGATACTCAGGCTCATGATGCTAACTGCCGAGGAGCGAGTTCGACGGCGGTGTCCTAATTGTGAATGCAATCCAGCAGAGTATGGCTGAGGCTATTACCAGTGATGAAAATACTGCCAGAATCAATCCGGCAGCCTTCAGCGGCGTCGAATGCTGTCCCATCGCGTGCGCTGCGGTGATATACAGAGTCTTAGCAAAAACTGTAGCTGACGGCACCATGAGGCACCAGCACCCGATCGCGGCTTCCAGTGCGGGCAGCAGAAGAATCGGTTGCGGGACCTGCTCAAAAATCGACGCGACAAGCGACTGCCGAAGGCAATGCCAAGAAACATCGCCGAAAGAATGGCAGCTGTCGCAGGAGCGCTGGCCCCGAAGACGTGGAACAGTTCCCGCTGCCAGACAACTTCACGCATCAACGCGCATGCCGTGACATCAACAATGCGGAGTGATACGTGTTACTTTCTCCCCAGCATGCGGTCCAGTGAGTCGCTTGTCTGATAGATTAACGCTTCCGGAAAATGCATGTACGGGTGGAAGTACTCAAACGTTAAATAGTCGTCGTAGCCTGTCTTGTCGAAGGCTTCCAGCACGGCCGGCCAGTTGGTTGTACCGTCAAGTAACGGACGAAATGCCTCCAGCGAATGATCCGTGCCCTTTTTGGTGAACTCTTTCAGGTGGACGTTTCTGATGCGGTCTCCCAGCATTGATATCCAGTGTTCCGGGAACTGGTACTCCATGATGTTCCCGGTGTCAAAATGGACCTTCACAAAATCGCTGCTGAAGCTGTCGACAAAGTCGATCATCTCAAACGGTGACAGCAGGTAACCGTTAAAGAAAATGTTCTCAATATTCAGGTGGACATTCAGTTTCTCCGCCTTTGGCAGTAGGGTCGCAATGGCCGCACGTGCTCGTCTGTCGCAGACATCGTTGGGCGTCGGGGCGTGATCTTCCCGCCAGGGCATGTGGACTGCACCAGGTACGACCAGCAGATTGTCTGTACCCAGATCGTGAGCTGCCTGAGTCATCAGCCCGGCCAGTTCCATACCTCGCGCACGTTCGGCGGGATCGTTACTGGTCAGAGGGTATGGCCAGAACAGAAACGAACATAAACCGCTGATGGCGATGCCAATATCTTCCGCCATCCGGCGAATTGCCCGGAAATCCTTCGTGCCGGACTTGGGTGAAAGGTCACTTTCCAGATCGTAATTTAATTCAATACCGTCGAATCCCGCATCCTTTGCCAGCTGCAGACACTGCTGCAGTGACATGCGATCCGGATAGGGAAAGGCCCACAGGTTGATCGATTTCTTCATGTGATATTTTTTTTGCTGCGTCGGTGGGGGCGGCTGAGTGACGGACAATGCGGCTGACGAATTGTCTGCGGTCGCCAGCGTTCCCGAACCAAATGCAGCGTACGCCAGCATTTGCCGTCGGCCGACTGCCAATCTGCGATCAGAAATATGTTTCGGCTGCATTTCCTGAGCTCCGTTCTAAGTATCTTGCCATGTGGACCAGTTCGCCAGCATCGTTCGTGTTATACCGCTGTACGTCAGGGTTGTCACATTCGTGCGGGAAAGCAACCCGTTGGCGAGACTTTGTGATTTGACGCGTTTCGGCCGAATCGCCGAACAGCTGTCAGCGAAACACCCTGTCCGGGTCCAACAGGTGTATTGTAGAAGGAGTCGGATCTCTTACACTCACAGTGATGCTATGCGGTTTCACGGAAGACACCACCCTATTCGAAACGTACTCATGCTTCGGACATCTTCTACAATTCTCCTGGTCGCCGTGCTGAGCAGTGGAGCCATCGCCGTGCCTGATGATGATCATGAAGCAGATATATCTCCGACTGAAGCTGTAGACGGAACCATCGGGGTGAAGACGCTGGGGGGGCTGCAGTTCTGGGGAGATCTGAAGTATTTCCACGGATGGCGTATTCAACGGAACGTCCTGACCAGCCACTACCGGCTGCTGGACCCCGACAACAATCGCTATTGCAGTGGCTCGGTCGAAGAATGTGAGTCCAGACTGCAGATGATTGCTGCAGAACAGAAAATGCCTGCGATGTCCGGCAAGGCAGTCGTGTTGATTCACGGCATCGGGCGGTCATCAAAATCGTTCGAGCCCATGGCCCGAACTCTGACCGATCGCGGCTACACCGTCGTTAAGTTTGACTACCCCAGTACACGCGTGCCCATTCAGGAATCCGCGGAATATCTTCATCAGGTTATGGATTCACTGACAGGTATTGAATCCATCGATGTGGTCGTCCATTCGATGGGCGGGCTGGTCCTGCGATCATACCTGCAAACGCACGATGACACTCGACTGCACCGTGCGGTCATGCTGGGTGTTCCGAATAGCGGCGCTCAGATTGCAGACTTCCTGAAGAACAATCCGGTTTTCAAAATGATTCTGGGGCCCGCAGGTCAGCAACTGGTGACGGAATCAGACGGATTGATCAGCGGCCTGCCGACACCCGACTTTGAGTTCGGCGTGCTTGCCGGAGGGCGGGGAGCAATAAGAGGATACAACCCGCTGCTGCCCGGTGACAACGACAGTACAGTCACCGTCGCCAGCACTCGACTTCCCGGAGCTCGCGATTTTATCTGCATGCCCGTGATCCACACATTCCTGATGACGGATCCACAGGCCATAACAGCCACGTGTTGCTTTCTTGAACACGGCCGCTTCAGCCGTGATCGTGCGCCAAGTCCGATTCGAACAGACGGTATCTCAGTGATTGAGTAATCCGGCTGTGTCGCTCCCGGCCACGGAGGGAGGGGACAGCACTTCCAATACCCGTGACGCCACCAATACGCCCGTCAGGCCGCCTCTTCGTGTGCAACGGTGGCAATTCGGCCTTCGGCCAGTCGGACAATGCGGTGGGCTCGCTGGGCAACGGCTTCGTCGTGCGTGACCATAACGATCGTCAGCTGATTGTCTTCATTCAACTGCGTCAGTGTTTCCATGATCTCGCCACCCGTTGATGAATCCAGATTCCCGGTAGGTTCGTCAGCCAGCAGGATTTCCGGTCGAGCGATCAAAGCGCGGGCAATGGCCCCTCGCTGCATTTCTCCCCCGGACAGTTCCGACGGACGATGCTTGATCCGATGTTCAAGCCCAACCTGCTGCAGAATGTCCATTGCCTGCTGACGGATTTCCTTTCGCTTGCTCCAGTAACTGAAGAAGGAATGCCTGATCATCAGAGGCGTCATGACATTCTCCAGTAATGTCAGTTCCGGCAGCAGGTGATAGAACTGAAAGATGAAACCAAAGACGTGGTTTCGCAACTGATCCCGCGCAGACTGCTGAAGGTTGTCGATTCGTTTTCCTTCCAGCAGGACCTCACCCACATCGGGAGAGTCCAGCAGCCCCATCACGTGCAGCAGAGTGCTCTTACCGGAACCGCTTTGTCCCACAACAGAGATGAATTCGCCACGTTGAGCGGTCAGCCCGGCCCCATACAGGACGGGAACTTTGTGCTGTCCCTTGACGTAGGACTTTTCGATGGCGAGTGCGGAAATCAGCGGCGTGGTCATTTTCAATGTCTCAAGTGGCGACTGATGTTGGCTGGTAGTACTCATGAGCCTGGTACTCGGCAGAAAATCGCATGTGAACGGCCCCGGGATGTGCGGCTTTAACTGGAAACCGCAGAACCTCATTCGTATCGTAAGGCACGCACCGGGTGCAGTCGTGAGGCGCGACGGGCCGGCAGGACACTGGCCAGCACAGCGATCGCGATCGCCCCCACAGCCACCCACATTACCATCAGCGGATTCACCTGAGTCGGGATCTCAAAGAAGTAATAGATCTTCTCATCAAAGACCTTGCGCCCTGTCACCCAACTCAGACCGTCCTCAATTTCGTTGATGTAGTGCACAAACAACAGCCCGATGGCCACGCCGGCTGCACTGCCTACGACGCCCAGCCCCAATCCGTAGGACAAAAAGATGCTCATCACACCTTTCGAACTGGCACCCAGTGACTTGAGAATGCCGATATCGCGAGTTTTCTCAACCACGATCATGAAGAAGATCGCCAGGATTCCAAAACCGGCGACCGCAATGATCATGAACAGCAGCACGTTCAGGATTGCCGTTTCCACTTCCACAGCTGACAACAATAAGCCCTGTTTGGCCTCCCATGTACTGACGGTTACGGCGCCTGGTGGAAATGCGGCCCGGAGTCGTTTGACTACTTCGTCGGAATCTTCGTAGTCGTGCAATTTGATCTGAATCGAAGTGATGGCATCCTCGCCATTCAGAATCATGCCTCGGTTCTTCTGTAACTGCTCCAGGTTCATCAGCACCAGTTGACCGTCGTATTCGCTCATCCCGCTGCGAAACATGTCAACCACGGTCGCAGAGAAGCTGATGGGTTCGGGCGGCGTGTCCGACTGGATCGTCGTAATCAGGATGTCGTCGCCCGGGTTCACCATGTTGACTTTGTGCAGCTTTCCGGTGTCCGGATCACGCGTCTGAAAACTGGTGATCTGCTCTCCCAGGAAGACCCGAGCATTCAACGGCGCTGCAGGATCTGCCGCGGCACGGGCCTGCGTCGAACTCTGCAGCGGCGTGTTAAAATCAGGCGGTGCGACGGGAGGGTCATCCGTCGCAAGTGCCTGTTCAGAAGCAACGTTGAATTCTGGCGGTGCAACATCGCTGTCCGCATCAGCAGCCGGTGCCTGCTGCCCGTCGAATTCCGGCGCAGGAACGGGAAGCCCATCCAGCGGAACTTCTTCCCGAAGAAACAGCATCTGTTGCTGCTTCATCATTTTACGATATTTTTTCGCATGGTCGGTCAGTTCCCAGCCGGGAGCGGTGTCGGCCGGGCGCAGCGACGGACGCAGCACCTCACCCTCGTCGGTGACTGCATTGTAGCTGTCCAGGTACGTCTTTAGAGGACCAACCTGCGCCTTTCCGCCCGGGTCAATCCCCACCAGTTGAATCGACTGAGTGAACCGTTCACCACTGACGGGATCAGAGTATGTGATCATAGCCGGCACCTCCACTGTCGGAGTCATTGCGGCAATGAATTCACCAGCGGCATCCTGTACGATCGCCATTTGGCGCGTCGAATCCACGATTCCACTCATGCTGCGTGATTCCACCACGACATCAGCCAGAAATCCGTGAATTCGATCCCGCATTTCGTTAGTGAAACCGGCCATCACGCTGTTGACCACGATCATTGTGGCCACGCCCAGCATCACACTGATGATGCTGGCCAAAGCAATATAGCGGGTGCGCAAATAACGCAAACACAGCAGTATCTTATACATACGTCGGCACTCCCTTGCCGTGAACAGCGATCCTTGTTGATTCAGCGAACTCCCGCAAGCTCTTCTGAATGCTCGAAGTGTGGCAGATCCTGCCAATGTGGGCAATGGGAAGTCAGGATTGCCGGAATTGTCGGCTGACTTACGGAACGGGTACGACTGACGGCGTTACCATTTCGATTTAGCGGTGCCGATGACTGCAGTATTGCGGACTGAAACGCTGCCGAACAATTGTCGTGCTCGACACGTGAAAACAAAAAGCCACCACCATGACGCCATTATTCGGGCCATCGATTGATCCCACGGCCATCTTCGAAATATTCCGCGGAATTTATGGCTCGGAATTGCTGACCGCTGCAATCGCACATTTTGATGTGTTTGGTCGGCTGGCCCGGCAGCCACGGTCTGTTTCTGATCTGCGAGACGATCTGGGACTGGCCGATCGACCGTTCATTGTTCTGACAACGGCCCTGCGAGCCATGGGTCTGCTGCACATGACCGAAACGGGCACTCTGGAACTGACTCCTGTGGCGAGCGAACATCTGGTACCAGGCGGCGAATTTGACGTGGGCAACTACGTCAGTCTGTCGGCGAATTCGACAGGGGTGCTGGAAATAGTGGCTCGTCTGAAATCGAATCAGCCGGCGGGACTCAGCGAAGATGGGGACGGTGCTGCCTTCATCTACCGTGATGGCCTGAAATCTGCGATGGAACAATCAAGTCTCGCCGAGCACTTTACACTTGCTCTGGCCGGCCGTGCAAGAAACGTGGCACCAGTGCTGGCGGAGGCAGTGCCGGTGCAGACTGCCAGGACGCTGCTGGACGTGGGCGGAGGCACGGGCATTTACAGTATCGGCTTCGTGCGGAAGACTCCACATCTGACTGCAACTGTTTTGGATCGTCCGGAAGTCCTGAAGACAGCGGAAGCATTCGCTCAGCAATACGATGTTGTTAAGAACATCAGGCTGCAGCCCGGTGATATGTTCACTGATAAGCTGCCCGCGTCGGACATTGTTCTGTTGTCAAATATCCTGCACGACTGGGACGTTCCGGAATGCCAGGAACTGGTTCGCCGCTGTGCTGAGGCATTGAACCCCGGTGGCCGCCTCGTTATTCACGATGTGTTGCTCAATGACCAACTTGATGGCCCGTTGCCGATTGCGCTGTATTCGGCTGCATTGTTCACACTGACAGAAGGTCGGGCCTACAGCGCTGCCGAGTACGAATCCTGGATGAATAATGCCGGACTGGGAACTGCTGCTCCAGTTCCCACATTGATTCACTGTCACGCAATCGTGGGGACGAAGCGGTGAGCGAATAAATATTGATCGCCAGAAACGTACGAACAGAACCCTGAGGCTGGCCGTACGACACCGCAGAGCGTTGCTCGACCACAGTATGCATTCACGATGACGAATCTTCTGCCGGTGCCTGTGCGGGGGGTGGTTCTTTAACCTGCTCCTTTGTGGGTATCGGATAGCGGGCTTCGTTGGATCGATTTCGCGCGTAGTGATAGAACCAGGTGAACAGGTGCGACTGCACACCCTTGAACTCGCTTGCCGTATAGTTCCATATCTTCACCGCTTCCATTTGTTTTCCGCTGGCAAAAAACTTTTCCGCCGTTTCCATACGTTCACGCAGGAACTGATACGCATCTGGGCTTTCGATCAGCATCTGCCGAAAGTGAGCGTGATGATTTTCGCACAGGATCGTCAGCCAGCGAGTTTCATCATCCGGTGTTTTGATGGCTCTCCCCGCCGTAATCAACGTCTTCCAGCGCTGCATCGCCGGCAGAGGGTTTACAGCAAGAGTCCCGTCTGAGACCGGTTCCTCAGGATTGCTCCAGTTGATGACGTACTTCAGACCTTCCTCGTCTTCCAGCTTCACAGCCTGAGCACATTGTGCCTTAAAGGGGGAATCGATTTCGGCGTCGCGTTTTGCCAGACGCTTGAGCGGTGTCTCCAGAATGAGGGGATGGACGGCGTCCGAAATCTGCCCGGCCTCGTCTGCGTACTTACCTTCAGGAAAGGTTGTCAGGTACTCATCTGCTTTTTCAGCGGCCTCTCGACGCGCGTATTCCACGTCCTCCGGTTGTCCCGATTCACTAACCCCCATGAGCTCCTGCCATGCAGCGTGGTAGGCATCTTCACCGGGCGGTCGCAGCAGCCAGGCCGTGGCCCCGATCAACACCGTCAGGCAGGTCGCCAGGAACCATGTTTGTTCGTGAAAAGGAACGTTCGCCTTCTTTTTCTTTTTCTTCTTTTTCTTCTTCTTCGGAGATTCGTCTTTCTCGTTCGACTTCTTTCCCGACACCGGCTTGCCGGCCACTGTGTCCGCCATTGCGGCGCCCACGCCCGCAGTGACTTTGGCCCTGATCTCACCCAGTTCGGTATGTACGGCCAGCGCATCATGCGGACGGTCGTCGGGGCTCTTTGCCAGTAATCGTTCGATCAATCTGTCCAGCCAGATCGGGCACTCCGGAACTTTCTCGCAGACGTTGTACGGATCATCGTTCAGGTGCTGCATCAGCATATCCATCGGATTGTCCGACTGGAACGGAGTTTCACCCACGACAGTTTCGTACAGCAGGCAGCCCAGAGCATACAGGTCTGTCTTGCCTGTGATCGGGAAGCCGGCCTGGATCTGTTCCGGAGCCATGTAAGCGTATGTACCGACGGTCTTTCCGGCAGCCGTCAGTGCCGTTGCTTCAGTATCACGTGCGATACCGAAGTCACCCAGCTTGAGTCGACCTTTTTTTGACAGAAACAGGTTCGCCGGCTTCAGGTCGCGGTGAACAATTCCGGCATTATGAGCATGCTCGAGGGCACTGGAAACCTGTCGCCCGACGTGTACTGTCTGTTCCCACGAGAGTCGTGTGCGTGTCTTTAGAACCCCCAGCAGTGAACCCCCGTCGATGTATTCCATCGCATACCACCGCTGGTCTCCATCAATGCCACCTCCGTAATATTTCACGATATTCGGATGGTCCAGCCGCCGCAGAATTTCGATCTCACGTTCGAATCGCTTCAGCAACTTGGGGTCCGAGATCAGTCCCGGCGCAAGAACCTTGATGGCCACCGTCTTGTTGTTCTTCGGGTACAGTGCCGAATACACAATTCCCATACCGCCGACACCGATTTGTTTGTCGAGAATAAATGGGCCAATTTGGCGAGCTGACATGGATCGTGCCTGAACAAGAACAATCTGACTTTCTGCACCAAGTTTGACATAGTGCAGAGTCAGAAACAATCGGAACTGTGACCATGATCTTAATGATCAACGTTGTGTCCTGCTGCTGGTCACAGGTTCAGGATCACTGAAAGTGACACGCATGCCCTGCACGACTCTCGCCGAACACTGCCGATCCGGGTGTCAGACGGGACTCTGGCGATGGCGGTCGCGCAAATTCCTGCAGATACCAGGCGCCCGATTGAATCAATTACGCGGCGCATGCATCGTTTGCCCCGCCAAATCGGAATGATTCCTCGGCAAACTGTGTTCCGGCGTGACTCGACCTTGACTTTTCGATGGGTTCGTCCCGAGACTGTTAGTAACGCTATTATTTCCATTCTGAATGGCCATCATCCCATCTGTAAGATGACGCTGATGCTTGCTCAACTGATCCCAGTCAAAGACGGCGCCCCGATTACCCTGACGAAACCAATTACGGTCGTTGGGCGTAGTACGCGACTTTGTGACCTGGCAGTCGACCACGGAAGTGTTTCAAAGCTGCACTGCATCCTGGTAAAGACTGACGGCCTGATCTACATGCGGGACCTTGGAAGCACCAACGGAACTCGTGTTAATGGCCAGCGAGTGTTGCGCGGGGCCCTTTTGCCCGGAGACACAATCAGCTTTTCCGGGGCTGCCTACGCGGTCCACCTTGGCCCGGATCCACAACTATCTTCCGGCCGCCAGGTCACTGACGCTGTCACGCAAATGGTTCCGATGGTTACCGAAAGCGATCCGGAACTGCCCGCCGACAACGACGATGTGAAACTCCTGACTGATTCCGACCTGTTAGCGGCGGACTGAGTTCGGACCAACGATGTCCTGCAGTTCGTCGTCACCGTGGTGTCTTCGTCTGCTGTTGTGGTTTTGTGTCGCCCTGAACGCACTGACGACACCGATATCAAACCTTCCGGGGATAATCGAAGTTAACCAACGTTCCGTCTTCCATCCGATCCCACGCTGACGCCTCAATTGTCAGAATGCCGCACGTCGGGACGTTCTCAATCGTCATGGAGGACACGCAGTTAGCAAGATCCGTAATGGCGGGATTATGTACCACCACAATTGCCCGGTGAACCGAGTCATTGATATCGGCGACAACCTGCAGCACACACTGAAATGTGCATGCATACAATTCGTCGTCAACGACGAGCTTTTGCATCGAAAATCCAACTTCGTCCGCAATCACTTGTGCCGTTGTCAGAGCCCGCACGGCCGGACTACTGATGATCAAATCGGGAATCAGTGACCGCGCCAACAAACGCTGTCCCATGACCGGAGCGTCTCTGGCGCCACGTTTGTTCAACGGACGTTCGATATCCTCCAGCTCGGAGTGTTTCCAGCTGGACTTCGCATGACGAATCACAATCAGTGTTTTCGGACCGGACATTATTTGATACCGCCATGTTTACTTGTTCAGCCACGATACCGGCAACAACAGTCCACCGACTTATCTAGCTTCAGATTAACTCGGGAGCCCTTGAAATAACAACCACGGATGCCGAACAGGTGACGCCGGCAAGTGAACACACGTTCACTTGTTTCAAGTGAATTTTCACCTTTTCCCGGAGTCATGGATTGATCTGTCGGAACGTCGCGGAATTCGTGCGTCGCACCAGATGGCCAGACAACGACGAGGCGATCAACGGTCGCCGACCAACCGCGGCCAACGTGGATTCGGCGTTCATTGCTGCACTGATATCCGTCCCCTGCCGTCAACTGATGTGTGTCCGCTGGCAACGAACAGTTCTAAGCGGCCGTCCCGATTGGTCTCCAGAAACTGTGCTCCAAAACCCAGTACAGGAAGCGTTGCATCGTGGAGTCTAGCCTGACTGTCGCGTCCTGTCCTCGAACAGCACGTCGTTAATCGGGCTGTACAACGTGTTGGATTCGTGCAGGAAATTGGTTGCCAGCAGATCCATTTGCCCGTCCTGTGTACAGTCTCCCACCGCAGTTCCCAGACACGCTTCTGACTTGCCATCTGCATTGAAGGCGAGGCCTTCTGTTACGGCCGTCTCACTCAGCGATCTCGCGTCCGGCGATGCGGCCGCGTACAAGAAGTTAGCCGTTGTGTCATTTGCAATGAACAAAGACAATCGACCGTCGTCGCCATTCCCAGTTCTTTCCCGTTCGCAGGTGGGCTCAGGAAGTTGACGTTTCTTTCTGTGAAACCGTCCGCACCGACCTGCCCTCACGGATGGTGCCAGTAAGTCCGTTGACCTGAGTCTGGTATGTGAGGATCCCGCGGGAATTGATGTTTATGAACTGGTCAGGATCAACGGCAACTGACAGGAACTTACTGAATCCGCAGTCCTGTCGGCAGTGACTCACCAAACACCAGCCCCGCCTCGTCACTGTGCAGCTCTCCGCGTTCCTTGATCAGCGTTACAAAATGGTCCGGCGCTCCGGCAGACTCCATTTCTTTCACAACCGCTGACCGCACGCCGTCGGAGACGTCTCGGAAACGGTCCTCCGTGCGGCGGCACAGCTGCATCAGTGCCAGCTGCGTGACGGTGTCATTGACATCGGCGGTGTCGATAATTGCTTCGATCCAACTTTCCGCTTCAGTGGTTGCCAGCACCGTGTTCAGTGGGCCGTACACGGGGACTCGCGCACCGATTCTGCCCACCGCCCAGATGAGAGCCGAACGAATGGGATTGAATGCCGGTCTGGGCAGAAAGTTCAGCGCAATACGGCCGAGCTCCCTGCGGGCGGACCGGTCCAGCAATTCCATGGACGCAAGCATTCGCCAGATCTCTGATTCCTCATGACTGCCGGAAGCGTAGTCGGCGCCCTTGCCCCGTCCCGACTTCACCTGTCGGTGTTTCTGACGGATCAACGCGATGACCGAAGACGTTAATTCGTTCTGGGTTCCGCGACTAATGCCACCGGCGATCCGGCGGCAAAGAATTCTCCATTCTGTGCGAGGATAGGCGCTGGCATGCACAAGTTTTCCCTGAGTCACTTTCAGTGTCTGCTCGACCCGCCAGTCGTCGGCGGCCATACCAAAACCGGGGCGCAGTCCGAATCCGAGCAGGTTCAGCCATCGGGCTTCGTGTGCTGCACTGCGTTTCCGTCCGTCTGCAGATTCAATCAGACGGCTCCAGATACTTCGCAGCAGTGACGGTGGCCAATCTGCTCGGCTCATGGAAATTTCGCGGGCGATTCGCTTCGGCAGTCCGTCCGGCTTTTCCGTGCCCTTTGCCGCAAACACCGACAGAAGAATCCGGTCGACACTGTCCATGGTCGATTGGTCGACGATCCCCGCCTGTTCCGCTGCGCCGGTGTGCACTTCGCGATCAGTTTCGGTGGACGATCGGACGTCAAACTGAAGTTGCCAGCGACGGTCACCATTAGTCTGTCTGCACCACATCTCCAGCGTGCCGATTTCTGTGAGCCGTGCCGAGAGACGTGCTGTTACGACGTCGATATGTTCCTTTTTCCGAGTCTGCAGGACGGTGCGAATTGGCGGCAGGGCCTGAAGCTGTTCCGGGTTGATCTCGTACAGTTCTCCGGACCGGTCTGTAAGGCGTGTGCCGGAAACGAAAATCGGGAACTGTACAGGTTCCGAAGTGCGTATCTGAAAGTCTCGTTCAATTTCAATCGGATCGCTGCTCGGTTCGCTGCCCGCCGGCACCAGACACAAAGCTGATGTCTTTCCGTCGGTACCTTCAATACCGACGTAATATGTGCGTGCGAGGCCCGCGACGATCCTGACACCAATGCCGCGGCGGACCATACCAAACGATGCCGCGCCGTGGGCGACCGCCAGATCAAGTCGTTCGTTCTGCAGAATCTGTGGTGTCCAGTTTCCCTCCGTATCGCTGAACCATGACTTCAGCGCGGCAATCAGCCGAGCCTGCAGGATCGATGATGCGAAGAATCCACCGTTGAACAGAACGACATCCGGACGCCCGCAGTCCGTCGCATCACTGGAAGAGTCAGTGTCGTCAGCGTGAGACTTCAGGAATGCGGCAAGGTACTTCGTGATCGCGGGGTCAGCCGCGAAGGGCAGACCGAATTCCTGAAAGCCGGATTGTCGACTCTGCGGCTTGTCGTCGAATTTCGCCTCAGGCAGGAAACCGTCAACAAGCATCCGCACAACTTCATCACGACGGATCGTCGCCTGCAGGCCTCCCCCGATCAGCTTTGATCCGGTGCCAGGCAAAGCGATGGTGAATTCCTCTGGTGCATCTTCCTGCAGCAGAGTTTCCTTGACGTGGCGACAGGTCGGAACCAGAACACTCCACTGACGAGGCTGCAGTTTACCGTCACCCGTCAACTGCCGTTCGACATGGCAGGCCAGTGCCAGATCAAGGTTATCTCCTCCCAGCATCAAATGATTGCCAACCGCGATGCGATGGAAGCGAACCTTGCCATCATCGCCTGGTCGCACGTGAATCAGAGTAAAGTCAGACGTGCCACCGCCGATATCACAGACCAGGATTTTCTGACCGGGAATAACATGCTTTTCCCAGTCGTCGCGATGTGCATTGACCCACGAATAAAACGCTGCCTGTGGCTCCTCAATCAGCACGATGCGGGGAAGTCCGGCACGTCGAGCTGCGGCAACGGTCAATTCACGCGCGACTTCGTCAAATGACGCCGGGATCGTGATCACGACGTCCTGTTGTGCAAGCGGTTCGGCCGCATGCAGATGATCCCACGCTTCACGAATATGCTGCAGATACCTGGAACTGACGTCTACTGGCGAAAGCGATTCGGCATCGGCTGCGCCGTGCCACGGCAGCAGTGCGGCCCGACGATCAACTCCTGCGTGGCACAGCCATGACTTGGCTGATTCAATCATTCGCCCTGGATTCGCGCGGCCGAATTCCCGTGCAAACACTCCGACGCCGAACTTCACGTTGCGGGGGCTCCATGGCAGGCAAAAAGCCGACGCAACGCCGTCTGATTCAGGCGGTTCATAGTGAAACGACGGCAGCGTCGGCCGATTTTCTACCTCTCCTGGTGCAACCAGTTGAGGAATTGCGAACGTCTGAATCTGCCAGTCATCCTGTAACGTGTCGACAAATCCGACGGCTGAATTCGTCGTACCCAGATCGATGCCGACCACGAACCGACTGCGTTTGTCTTCGGTGTTCAAATCCGATTTCGCTGCGATGTTCACCGCCTTCATACCTCCGCGTCGTCACGAACGCTGAATTCCAGCTTCCAGCTTTCACCCGTCGTCGTGTGAACACACGATAGTTCGAAGATGCCCAGTTCCGTGATTCGAGACTGAAATCGCACGGGCACATAGTCGTCACCTTCGTCTCCATCTGAATTCAGCGTCGTCTCCATTGAATCTGTTTCGACGAGCTCATCCGGGGACCAGTGAAGAAGCTTGTCCCCCGGCACATCGTCCGGCCGACTGGAGGAGCTGAAAATGCGGAATCCCGCTGACTCTCCGATAACCAGGCCGATTTCCTCCGAAGGCACGTCTGCTTCGGTCCCTTCCTCCATGCCATGCGGGACAACACACAGAGCCGACATCGGTCGCGGCGTTCCGGGAATGGCCAGGCCAGCGGTTTCTACGCCGACGTAATATGACCGAGGAGTGCCGCCTCGAATCCGAATGCCCCCGCGCTGGCTGGTCCACGCATAATACGCGGCTCCGCGCCCGACGGCATAGTCAAGGTCGTGCGTTCCCCCGAGGATCCGGGGCGCGGCATCGCCGTACCAGTGAGAAAGCCGATCCAGCAAGGCCTGCTGCAGCCGGTCTGACTTGAAGACACCACCATTAAACAACAGGTGGGTCGGGGCCGGCGAATCAGGGGAATCTTCTTCGGTCTGTCGCTGCAGAAAAGCGGCCAGATGTCGAGTGATCGCCGTGTCAGCTTCGTAGGGCAGACCAATTTCCTGAAAGCCTGACACTCGCTGTCGTGACGGCTGGTCAGTGATGTCACACTCCGGGAAAAAACCGTCCACAAGAATACGAGCGACGTCTTCACGGTGGACTTCCACAGACACACTGCCGCCAACCAGTCGGCTGCCTCGTCCGGCTACGGAAATCGTCTGTGTCTCAGCACCATCGGCCGCCAGCAGAGTTTCTTTGGCTGCACGACAGGAGTGCCACAACGACACGGACTGCCACGGATCCAGATCCGTCCCCTTTTCGCGGAACAATTCTGACACGTGGTAGGCCAGCGTCAGGTCCATGTTGTCGCCACCAACAAGCAGATGATTTCCGACGGCCTGTCGACGCAGTTGTAAATCACCGTCCTCTGCGCCTGCCGCCACCAGTGTCAGGTCGGTCGTTCCGCCACCGACATCACATACCAGCAATCGGTCTCCGGCCGTCAGCGACTTCCGCCAGTCGTCGCCGGATGAAGAAAGCCATGCGTAAGTTGCTGCCTGAGGCTCTTCCAGCAGGACCAGTGACGCCGGAAGACCGGCAGACAACGCAGCTTCTCGTGTCAGTTCACGTGCGCTGGCATCAAACGAAGCCGGGACGGTGAGTACGATTTGCTGCTGAGCAATCGGGGCGTCTGGAAATGCCTGAGTCCACGCGGCGACCAGATGTTCCAGATATCGCTGCGAGGCAGTCACGGGCGATATCTGTACCATATTGACAGGCGCTTTCCACGGCAGAATCGCCTGATGACGGTCCACTCGGCTGTGACACAGCCAGGACTTGGCAGTGCCCACTGTGCGATCAGGATTCTCTGACGATTGCGATCGTGCGACTTCGCCGACCGCGAAGTCACGGCTCTCGGCCCATGGCAAATCAAACTCCTGTGCTTCTGTCTCACCACCGCGCGCCAGGTACAGGAACGATGGTAGTGATTCACGGCGTTCCAGAGTCTGCGGCGCCACAAGCTGCGGAATCGAAAGCAACTCAACCAGTGGAGTGTCTGATTCCAGCGAGGCAAAGGCCAGGACGCTGTTGGTCGTGCCGAGATCAATTCCAATGGCGTATCTTGCGGACATAATAGATGGGCGAGCAAAAGAGTCGGGAGTCACTTTCGAACCAGCAGTATCAACATCGGTTCGTCATGGTCGGAAAAATGCCCGACCCTCTGACGATTTCACTAAGTCAGCCGACGTCGATCGCGGCCGGGGCAACGACGTCGACAGACGAGAAACTTCCGCTCCACGTGGGCAACTCGCAGCGTGCTGCTTTCCATCCGTGATGTGCCAGATTTCCCGATGTCTGCTCGGGACCCGATTCACCGATCAGTCGCAACCGTCCACTGGCCACTCCATCACTCAGGTCAACCACGCTGCCTTCGGGTTGATCAATCACCGGAGCGAGGCCAAGTATTCGATCCAGTACCGTTTGACTGTCACGATGAATGTCTCGTACCGCCGCTCCGATTTGCGCATCGGCATAGTCATCGATGGGTTCCATCAGAAAATCCACGAGTCGTGCCTCCCGCTGCAGCGCGGCCAACAGCGTGACCGCATCATTCCGAACAGCCGGCGCAGGTTCGGGGTCGGCCGCCATCGGTTGCTCAATGGCTGCGACCGGGGCAGCACCGGAAACAAGTTCGGCCAGCTGCTGTGCCAACTCTCCGCTTGTCAGGACACGCCATGCCAGACTTAACCGTCCCATCTGTCTATGCCTTCCAGATCCCGTCAGACTCTAAATTAGATTGTGGAGCAGGATTGTGACATCCCACGCTCATTTCTCAAGGATTGATAGCGGGGCCGCCGCAGACGGAGGGCTCTCTCGCGAATGAGGTGCGGATGCGGCACATCATGGGAGGCATTTCCAATTGTAGGGAATCCGCCCTGGTTCGACAGAGCCCCGAGTCTGCCGCGTTTGTCGTTCGAGCTGCTCGGCTTTCCTTGAATATTTCCGGACGAACGCTCGCAAGTGATTTCCTGACAGACCGCCTGCATTTTCAGCCTGCAGCCTGTGCGGTCGTCAAAAGCGATAATAATGTCTATGCATTATGACATCTGAGGTTCGGAGGCCCCTGCGGGCAGGCACAGGAGTTTCAGGTCCGGATACATGTGCCGAATCCGCCTGGTCAGTTTCCGTTCGTCGATATCCGGAATACTAACATCGGTCAGCAGCTGAGAAGGAACAGCCGTATTTATCG
>Ga0315316_10001328_pt1 | contig 17215 bp, 11 predicted proteins | sample M160m3416metaG_FD_203702 | JGI IMG/M metagenome (GOLD analysis project Ga0315316, IMG submission 203702) | Ammonia-oxidizing marine archaeal communities from Monterey Bay, California, United States - M1 60m 3416 | ecosystem: Environmental > Aquatic > Marine > Intertidal zone | place: USA... | reverse complement strand
ATGATATATCTCTTGCTGGATTCGATGATTCGCCGATTGCTGATGAGATATGGCCAGCACTAACTACAGTCAAACAACCTGTTGAGAAAATGGCTAATCATGCTGCCAAAATTTTGATGGCAAAATTTAATGGATTAGATGAAATAAATCAGTCTAAAGAATTTAAATCTGAGCTAATTATTCGCGAGTCGCTAAGAATCCTATAATTTAAACGATTCAATAATACCTGCAACCACAAACTCTATTGCAAGAGCGCCTAATAATATTCCAAAGATTTTTTGCACCACAATAATAATTGTTGGGCCAACTTTCTTAGAAAGACTCGCTGAAAGCCACATCGCAAAAGCAACCAAAATGATGATGATTAAAATTGGAATGAAGTTAATTAATGTTTCTGTTGTATTGCTTGCATTGTTTTCAGCAATCAAAAGCGCAGTTGTCATTGCGCCTGGGCCAGCAATCAAAGGTATTGCTAAGGGGAAAATTGCAAGAGATTGAATAGACTCATCATCCAGCGCTACTTCTGCTGTATTCTGTCGCCGAGTTTGCCTTTGCTCTAAAACCATCTGGAATGCAATTGCAACCAAGAACATTCCACCTATTATTTTAAATGAGCTCATTGAGATGCCCATGAGATCTAAGATTGCAGTGCCAAATATATAAAACAAAGATAGTACAAAAAAAGAAACTATAGTTGCTTGAATGTAGACTTTCTTAATATCATCTTTATTTAAGCCTTGAGTAAGACTTGCAAAAATAGGAACAAGTGCAATTGGATCAACTGCAACAAATAGTAAAATTGTATTTTCTAGTAACTGATCAAACATTTTAGGTAGCTATGATTTGAATTAGGTCAATTTGAGATGCGTGCGACATGTTAATTCTTGCAAAATTCATGCCAGCAGCATGCAAGTCTTTTAATGACGTATGATCATTTGTACTTGGACAAATAGCTGCAATAATTTTTGTTTTAGTAACTCGCATGGACAGGATGATACTCCATTAAATTTTAAAGTGAAGCTATGGAATATTTATGGGTATTAAAAAATTATAGGCAAAAAAAAACAGAGCTAGGCTCTGTCTTTTCAGTTCGAGATTGGAAGGGGTCTAAAGTGAGAATCTCTTTAGCTCCTTGAAGGCTTTCTCTTTCCTTCTTGGTGGGTTACTAAGCTCTTTTTTATCGTCGACTCTTAGTATCGCTTTCGCCCTTCGTCTCTTCCTTCTCTTTCTCTCTTACTCCCGTCTGCAGTTGTTTGTAAGTCGGTCCGAGTTGGTCTATTAAATATACGCCTTATGCAAATAGAGTCAACACCTACATATAAAAAAATACAATTAATTTAAAAAAACACAGGAGATGAGTAACTTATGTATTAAAGATATTGCTTGAATGAATCACATCAGCATACTTTGAATTAAGATCATATAAATTTGCTATATGAGCGTCGGGATTGCGATCTCCAACACAATCTTCAACAACAACTGTAAGGAAATTATTCTGCAAGGAGTCTAAAGCAGTTGCCCTAACGCACCCGCTAGTTGTAACTCCAGTTATTATTGTTGAATCCACATGCAGTTTTTTTAAAAGATCAGAAAGATTGGTTTCAAAGAATGCGCTAGCAAATTTTTTTTCAATAAGCTCTCTCTCATTCCTTGGTGAAAGCTCATCTAAAAAAGATACTTCAGATGAATTTGGTTGGAGAATATTCAATGCAGGCAGTTTTTTTCTAAAAATTTTAGCCTCTTTCTCATCTCTATATATAGTGGTTGTAAAAATAATAGGTAGTTTATTTTTTCTAAACTTTTTTACTAATTTAATATTAGAATCAATTAATTGAGGGCAATCAAACCCAAGTGGCGATGAGGGATCTATAAACCCTTTGCACATATCAACAACTATAAGCGCTGGAGAATCTCCAATTCCAGTGGCATGTGAATCAAGATTTTTCAAAATTAGTTAGCTCTGAAATGTTGGTGAAACTGGCGGCTCAAGATTGGTCTCTTCCAAACTTCTGGCCTTAATTTCTTCAATGGTTCCACCAAAGTTAAACATTTCATCTTTAACAGTGTCTTTTGACATTTTAGATCTAAGGGCTTTAGTTTCAGATTCATTAATGGTTAGATCATCATTTATAACTACACCATATCTTTTGGCTCCCTCAGCAGAAACTAATTTTTTACTTACATCTGATAAAACAGTCGCCGGGTCTCTTGCAAGAGGGTCTCCCCAGCCGCCACCTCCCCAAGTATTAAAGTAAAGCAAATCACCCCTTTGAACCTTTATTCCTTCACACTTTGCTGGAATATGTTCCTCACTTCCATCAGATCTAACTAGCAACTTAGTTGAGCGCTTTCCAGGCTTTCCTCCATTTACTCCCCAAGGGTATGTAAGCCATCTATCATCATGAATTCCAATATGACCATCCACTAAGAATCTATAAGCTACTGATAAACCATTACCACCTCTATGAAGCCCTGCTCCACCTGAATCTACAATAAATTCATACTTCTCAACTCGAAGTGGAAAATAGGCTTCAACAAATTCATTAGGAACATTTGTAAATGACGGCCACAGAGAATGCCCATCTGGACCATCGCCAACAGGCCTTCCAGGAACACCGCCAAAACCTATTTGAAATAGCTGGAACCATTCGCCTTTGTTGTCATAGCCTGAAAAAAATAAATGTGGTGAATCAGAGAAGCCAGCTGCATTAAGCATCTCATTAGGAGCACCCATACCTAGCAATGCGCCAAGAACATCAAATATCCTTCCAAGAGCATGAGTTCTTCCAGACAAAGCAGCTGGATAATTAGGTTTTAAAAGTGTGCCTTGAGGTATTCTCACATCTACAAGATCGTAAAAACCATCATTAAAAACAATCTGGGGATCAACAACATTTATAGTAAATGATCCAAAGAACATTTTAAACATATCCTCGTTGAGATAAAAATTAACCGAACTTTGGGCCTGAGGATCTGTTCCTTCAAAGTCAAATATCGCCACATCGCCCTCTCGCCACATCTTACAATGTATCTTATAAGGACCCATTCCCATGCCATCATCACAAATATAATCTGAGAACTCTCTTGGCTCTTCAGGAATAAACATAGAAATAATGTGCTTCATAGCATCGTAATTTCTTTGCAGCATAATTTTCATAGTTGAGCAAAAGATCTCGTCTCCAAATCTACCTGCTATCTCATTGCATCTTTTAGCTGCGGTGTTGCAAGCTGCAACTAATGCATTCAAATCAAAGCGATTCCATTGTGATGTCCTGACGTTATGTAATATTAATTCCAGTACATCAGATTGGAGCTCTCCCTTTTTGTAAAGTTTAATAGGAGGAATTCTGACGCCCTCTTGAAAAATTGTAGTTGCTTCAGTAGGAATAGATCCTGGTACCATACCGCCATTATCTGACATGTGACCAAACATTGCTGACCATGCTATGTGCCTTCCATCTCTAAATACCGGTTTTAAAACCATCCAGTCTGGAAGATGTGAAACTGCTGCATTGCACATATAGGGATCATTGGTAAGTATTATGTCTCCCTCTTCAATCTCTTCATTATAAGCCTCAGTGAAACCATGAATAAAAGAACCAAACTGACCAACCACCATTTTTCCTTCTCGGTTAGCAATCATTGGGAAGCAATCGCCCTGTTCTCTTATTCCAGGAGATAAAGCAGTTCTGCTAACCAAAGCATCCATCTCTTCCCTGGCATTTTTTAAAGCATTTTCTATTAAATCAACTGTGATGCCGTCTACATCAACTGGCTTTAGGGGAAATTCATTTGTTTCAATAATTCTTGCTGGCATATTTTATTTTTTTGGATTAATAATTAAATTACCTACTTTATCAACAGCAGCTTCATGCATAGGTAATATCACCGTTGTCGAATCCATCTCAGATACTATCGCTGGTCCAGGAATTAGGTGTTTTGAATGTAATTTATTGCGGTCATATATTTTTGCATCATGCCACCTGGATTCATGATAGAAACGAGAGTTTTGAATAACAGCATCATCTAATGAAGACTTAGATTCAGATGTAGCAGAGGATTTAATGTCCGCTTGAGCAACTTTTACTATTGCTCTAATCATAAGAATTTCATGGCCGTCACTTAGTTTAAAGGTAAATAATTGGTAATGCTCATCATCAAAAGCATCAGTAATTAATTCGATGCCTTTTTCCTTATATTTTTTTTCATCAAACTCGACAGTGATTTGAAAAGCTTGGCCAGCATATCTAACATCCGCTTGATATGTAACCTCTAGATTCTTATCACTAACACCATCTTTGATTAGAGACTCGGATGCTTTTTCTCTAAGGTCTTTTAGATCATCAAGAAATTTTTCAGTTGTGACATCCTGAGCCATAGCGAGATAAGACCTAGATGCCTCATCTTGTATTTGAGTAGTTGCATCTCCATATGCACAGAGAACTCCTGGACCAGGAGGAATAATTACTGGAAATGAATTAGATAAAATACCTAATGCATTGGCATGGAGAGGGCCAGCTCCTCCAAAACCAACTAAAGCAAAATCTCTTGGATCAAATCCTTGTTCAACGGAAACAAGCCTCAATGCTCCAAACATAGACTCATTAACAATTTTGATAATTCCTTCTGCAGCCTCCATAAGATCTATACCTATTCCATCGGCAACTGTTTGAACAGCTTTTTCTGCAGCCTCTTTGTTTATAACCATATCTCCTCCAAGCTGAACATCACTTGGGAGAAGACCTAAAACAATATTAGCATCACAAACTGTAGGCTGGTCTCCACCTTTCATGTAGGCCGCGGGTCCTGGAACAGCTCCTGCGGATTCTGGACCAACACGCAGTGCTTTAGTTAACTCAGGGACAAAGGCAATAGAGCCGCCGCCTGCTCCAACAGTTCTAACATCAACGGAAGGTGCCTTTACTCTGACATCTCCAACTAGAGTCTCTCTTCTTACTTTTGCTCTTGAGTTTTGAATCAAAGCAACATCTGTAGATGTTCCACCCATATCAAAAGTAAGAATATTATCGTAACCAGCTTGATTGCAAAAATGAATTGCGCCAGCTACTCCACCAGCAGGACCAGACATTAAATGATTAACAGGCGAGTCTCCTGTAGCTCTACTGGAAGCTAAGCCACCATCAGATCTGAGAATGGATAATTGAACATCACTTCCCAACGACTTTTCAAGATTTGCCTGTAAATTATTTACATAACTTGAAACCTGAGGACGAACATATGAGTTTAAAACTGTCGTCTCTGCCCTTTCGTATTCTTGCATCTCGGGAATGACTTCACTTGATATGGAGATAGGTATATCAGTAAAAATCTCTGCAGCAATTTTAGCTGCAGCGACTTCATTGGAATTATTGATGTATGAATTTACAAAACTAATAGTTAAGGCCTCTACCTCACCCTTAGCCTTAAGGCTTTTTAACTGATCTCTGAGATGAGTTTCATCTAGTTCAACAGAAATCTCTCCAGAGGCATCTGTTCTCTCGATTACACCATAGGTTAGCTCTAAAGGCGCAAGTAATGGTCCTTTTACAAAGCTTACCCAACCACCCAAGCCACCAGGGCAAAAAGATCGAGCTACTTGCAAAACACTTTCATAACCATGAGTTGTTAGAAGACCAACTTTTGCTCCATTACCAGTTAAAACTGCATTGGTTGCAACAGTTGTTCCATGCATAACCAACTTAATGTCCTTTGGATCAACTCCTGATTGCTCGCAGACTCTAGCAACGCCGTTGAGAACTCCTATAGATGAATCTTCAGGTGTTGATGGAACTTTTGCAGTATGAGTTGAACCATCTGATTCATTAATTAATAAAAAATCAGTAAATGTTCCTCCAACATCAACCCCTAATCGGTATGACATAAAAGCTTTGCCCCTAATTTAAACTAAAAGTTATATTTTAAATCTATACCATATGTAGCATAAGGAGCTTCATGAATAAATGAACCTCCAAATTCAGGAGCTGGAATAACCTCAGCAAGATATTCTTCATCAGTTATATTTCTGCCCCAAAGAGTAAGGCTTAATTTTTCACCAATGAGCGATGCTCTGAAATCAATTAATTCATATGGATCTCGAACAGACCTAGTCATGTCTGATGCAACCGGAAATCCTAACAAAGCAGTCCAAACAGAGGGCTGCTGATCATCCTGAACCGTATGGAACCAAGTTTCGCCAACCTCCATATAATCCATTCGAAAAACTAAATCATAATTAGCTGAAAAGGAGGTTTCATACTGAAGTCCAAGATTGTATGTATGCTCAGGAGCTAACGGGGCATTATTGCCAATAGTATTTGGTCGATGAGCATTTTTCTTAATTTCACCATCAGTGAAACCAAAACCGCCATCAAGAGTTAAATTCTCAGATACAGCGTATTTAAAATCTAATTCGGAACCTGAGATATCCAATTGATCTATATTAGTTACAACCCTTAAGAGACCCCAAGGGCCAGCAAAAAACTCAAAGAATTGGTTATCATCAACATCCGTTTCAAATAACGCGCCATTAACCTCTAGCCTGCCATCAAGGTATCTACCTTTAAAACCAACTTCAAAAGATTTAGAAACTTCCTTGTTAAATGTATCTGATACACCTAAACCTGCACCAACAACGCCCAGACCAAATGGGTTACCTGAATTTAACCAAAATTCAGTTGTTGCAGCACTACCAGAAGAATTAAAACCTCCTGATCTAAAACCAACCCCGTATGATGCATAAACAGTAGTATTTTCGCCAGTGGTAGTCAATGAAATTTTAGGCTGAAACTGATCAAATGATTTATCACGAGATGGAATAGTATCTCCAACCGCACCCATAGCAGGATTAATTGGTGTGTTTCCGCCGTAATAAAGAGCGGATGCAACCCCTGGAACATTGTTATTCACAGAGCGCTTCTCTTTATCATATCTACCTTCGAGAGAAAGCTCTGTTACATCTGAGAGGTCCACAGAGTATTGACCAAAGATAGAGAAAACATCAGTGTTAAAACTATCATCAAACATTAAATCAGTTGGGTTCTTACCTGAAGCTGGAACATAAGATTTGTATTCGAATCCTTTACCAAGATCTGCTCCATATGAAACAGCAACATCTCTTTCGATTTCAGCATAATATGCTCCAATCAACCATCTGCTAGATTGATTTTGATCACTGCTCAGTTTGAATTCAATAGATATGTCATCCTGATCTCTTGATTGGAACTGATAACCATCACATGTGTGCGGAAGGTAAGGACCTAATACAGAGTTATCTGATGTTGGCGCTGTGCCAGGTGCAGCAAATGAGAAGCCTGGAGGTAAAGAATTAATTAATGCTAGATTGCTAGCTGTATTTGAGGCAGCACATGAAGGAACACCAAAATAACCACCAAAGGCTCCTGAAGTCCCATCTGATAATAAAAATTCTTCTAAATGGTTGTAAGCCAGAATAGCGGAAAATTCTCTACCATCACCCATATCTTCTATATATTTTAATGAAATGTCTGCGGTTTCCTGTTCATTTACAGGAGGAACGTTAAACATGTAAGAAAATTGATGAGCATTTACATCTTTGTAGAACTGATCAGATCCAGGTGTAGGAAAGCCTTGAAAAGCAGGGAGAGCAAAAACAGCGTTAAAGTTAATGGTTCCTCCGCTTGCTTCACTCATTCCGGCTCTTAAATCCCATGAGCTATCTCCATTATCTACCAAGAACCTAGCTCTGATGGTTGTGTCTTCAAAATGATCTACGTTATTAGAGTTTGAAAAAATATTGGTGTGTTCGCCATCAGTTTCTCGAGTACTTACAGAGAATCGGGTATACACGTTATCACCCATTTTTCCAGAATTAACAAACTGTAGTTTTGATGAATTATTAACTCCCATTCCCACCACAGCTGTGCTTTGAGATTCTTCTGATGGAGCTTTTGTAGTTATTAGAATTGCTCCAGATGTAGCATTTCTTCCATAAAGAGCGCCCTGAGGACCCTTGAGGACTTCAATTTGTGCAATATCAAGCAATTCTCTATTAAAGGCATTTGGGTTAGTTTGAAGAACACCATCTACTACAAACGCAAAATTTGACTCTGCATCTCTAGTTGAGGTCAGTCCCCTAATAGTTACGAGTGTATCTCCAACATTTACAGTATTAGCCATAACCACATTAGGGGTTAAGGCTATAAAATCCTCTGGTCTCTGAATGCCTGCGTCCTCAATATCACTGGAGGTAAAAACGCTCATTGCAATAGGTACATCTTGCAGATTCTCATCAACCTTACGTGCTGATACAACCACCTCTTCAAGAGTTGGTTCAGCAAGCAAGCTAAATGGAATAAATATAAAACTTAATGCAATTATAGATCTATTGAATGTATTTAATATACTCATGGTTGTTCCCCTAAAAAAACTTGATAAGCATTATTTATACATTAATATCGATTTATAAACAATTCTTATGATATTAATTTATTTGAATGAATAAAACTTATATTTAATGGTCCTTGACAAGATATAATGAGGCTATGAATAGAAATAATAAGCCATTAAGCAAAATAAAAATTCTAGATTTGACTCATATGCTTTCAGGACCATATGGATCAATGATTTTAGCTGATATGGGGTGTGATGTAATTAAAATTGAGCCTCCGCATAACGGTGAGGGAACGAGAAGATTGCTAGAAAATGATCCTGATTATTCTCATAATGGCATGGGAGCATATTTTTATACTCTTAATAGAAACAAGAAAAGTGTTTCTATAGATCTTAAAAATCAAAAAGGGCTTGAAATTTTTTATGCACTAACAAATGAGGCTGATGTAGTTATAAGTAACTTTTCTGCCGGTGTAACAAAAAAACTGAAGATAGATTTTGATACTCTGAAAACAATCAATCCAAAAATCATTACTTGTACTGTGAGCGGCTTTGGTGAAACTGGTCCCAACTTTCAACGTCCAGCATTTGATCAGATTGCTCAAGCTTTAGGTGGTGGGATGTCAATCACTGGATTGTCTGCCCAAGATCCAATGCGCGCTGGAATTCCGATTGGAGATCTCGGTGGAGGTATGTTTGCAGTTATGGGCATTCAGGCAGCTATTATTAATCGCTCAGAATCGGGACTAGGACAGCATGTAGATATCTCTATGCTTGACTGTCAGATATCAATGCTTAACTACATGGCAACAATGCATACAATGTCAGGTCTAATTCCAGAACCAATAGGAAATTCTCATTTTGTACATATGCCCTACAACACTTTCCATACCAAAGACTTTCCAATAGTTATTGCTGCTGTAGGAGATCAATTCTGGCCTAGACTACTTAAAATTTTTAAAGATCCTCAGTTAAGAAATCCAATTTATGAAAAAGCTTTTGAAAGACAGAAAAATAAAGAAGAGATAGAAAATCTTATTCAAAAAGAACTTTTAAGTGAACCATCTGAATATTGGTTAAATGAACTTGAAAAAGAATCGGTTCCTTGTGCTAGGGTAAATAATTTGGAGCAAGCTATTAATGATGAGCAAGTTCAATATAGAAATATGCTTGTTGATGTTGCTCATCCTGAAGGAGGCTCTGTTAAGGTCCCCGGAAATCCAATTAAATTATCCTCTGTTGAGAATGAGGAGTATACATCTCCTCCACTTCTTGGAGAACATACCAAAGAGATTTTGCAAGAATGGCTAAATTACTCAGAAGAAGAATTATCTAAATTACATGAGAAAAAAATAATTGAGTTAAAAAAATGAATGGTGAATATGTTTTTATAAATGAAGTCGGTCCAAGGGATGGTCTTCAAAATCAAAAGACAATCATGTCTGCACCCGCTCGGTTAGAATTAATTGAAAAATTAATTGATGCAAATTTTCCTGGAATTGAAGTAGCTAGCTTTGTAAGTCCAAAAGCGGTGCCTGCTATGGAGGGAGCTGGTGAAATCATGCATGGTCTGAATAATACTAAAGAGTGTGAAATTTCTGTTCTAGTACCGAATTTAAAGGGTTTTGAGCTTGCAAGAGATGCTGGAGCAAAAATCATTTCTGTTGTACCTTCGGCCACAGAAACAATGAACCAAAAAAATATTAACATGAGCCTTGATGAGGCTATTGATAGTTCATGTAACATTTTAAAGGAAACCAAGTCAGCTAAATTAAAGGCTCGGGGGTATGTAGCCGTTGCATGGGAGTGTCCTTTTGAAGGAAAGGTTGATAAAAAAATTGTTTTAAAGATTGCTGAAAAACTACTTTTAGCTGGAGCAGATGAAATAATTCTTGCTGACACAATCGGAGCTGCTAATCCAGCAAGTGTAGGATCATTAATCAAAGATTGTGTTAATGAATTTAGTAAAGATAAATTATCTGTTCATTTTCATGATACTAGGGCTTTGGCATTAGCTAATGTATGTGCGGCTCTGACTGAAGGAATTAGAAAATTTGATAGTTGCATTGGTGGCCTAGGAGGATGCCCTTTTGCTCCTGGTGCCGCAGGAAATCTTGCTACAGAAGATCTCGCAAACATGCTTTATCAGATGGGATATGTCACTAATGTTGATTTAGAAAAATTATCTAAAATTGTTGATTTTTGCGAAAACAAATTAAATACATCGCTTGGCGGTAGAATGACTGCTTGGCTCAGTAATTAAGAATTAGCAATTTTTTTAAGAAATTTCTTACCAGCCTGCATGCCAATTAAATAGTCTGCTTTCATAACTTTGTGATTGGTTGTTGCTCGTTTTGTATTTAGTCGATTTGGAGGACAGATTTGTTGAATCGTGCAATCTTTTGGTGGGTTACCAATAAACTCAAGTGCGGAATTATATGCTGCTGCATTAGATATTAAGGCTCTAGAAATATTTGGATACGATCTTGTTGCAATAGCAGCCAGATGGTTTTCGAACTTAGTTTTTCTTATAAAAGTTTGCTCATAAGTTCGAATAATAGTTATATCTCGAGCTCCCATTTCATAAGCTTTTCTTACAGGCAATGGATCGGTGATACCTCCATCATATTTTCGCTTACCATCCAGAATTACTGCATTTTTTGTCAGCACAGGCAGAGATCCAGTCGCAAGCATTTCATTTATGTAATTTTTTTTTGATAACTCAATATATTCTGGTTTGGCAGTTGCAGCATCAGAAATGACTACATAAAAATTCTTACTTTCTAAATTTTCCTGCAATCGATTAAAATCTATTGGAAACACCTCATTCGCATCTTGGTAAAGCTTCTCAAAATTCATGATACTTTTATTAAAAAAAATATTTGAATATCGAACATATTTTTTTGATGCAGAAAAAAGCATTTTGTCTAAATTATAATCAGCTACATTTAATAGATACCAAAGCTGCACCACTGCTCCGTTAGACACACCAATATGAAGATCGAATGGGTTGTATGATGCCTGAAGAAATGAGTCTGTGACTCCAAACGAAAAGACCCCTCTACTTCCGCCACCTTCGACAATTAATGCTTTTTTGTTTTCTTGCATAATTTAACAGTAATAACTTAAAAAAATTATAGGCAAAAAAAAACAGAGCTAGGCTCTGTCTTTTCAGTTCGAGATTGGAAGGGGTCTAAAGTGAGAATCTCTTTAGCTCCTTGAAGGCTTTCTCTTTCCTTCTTGGTGGGTTACTAAGCTCTTTTTTATCGTCGACTCTTAGTATCGCTTTCGCCCTTCGTCTCTTCCTTCTCTTTCTCTCTTACTCCCGTCTGCAGTTGTTTGTAAGTCGGTCCGAGTTGGTCTATTAAATATACGCTTTTAGAAAATAGAGTCAACACTTTTTTTAAAAAAAATATAATTAATTTGAGATAGTTTCTTTATTCCATTTATTTTTATAAAAGTCCGCTAGAACCTCAAAAGCAATTTTTTTATTTCCAGCTTCATCAATTAGGCCTTTTCTGTTGTAAAAATCTTGAATTCCAGGCAATGGTCTTAACATTGCCCTAAAATCTTTGAAGACCCATGGACTAATTCCTTGAATTTGAGGGTTATTTGAAAGCATTTCTAGTTGGTGCTCGTATAATTTAGCCTGGTATTGCTCTGACCAAATCTTATTAGTATGATTGCCAAACTTTGCGCCCGCACCAAATTCTGAAATGTGAATAGGTTTGTTAAATGAAGAGCTGATTTTGATATTTGGCATAACCTCAAACATTAATTTTCTAAGCGTACCTTCGGCAATCATCATTTGATCTGCAAAAAATGTTACGTAATACCAACCAAAGTATTCATTATAGGAAATCAAATCAACGCTTTCCCCAAGGGGGTCATCGATCGAAAGAGAGAAAGACAATTGACTATCAAGCGGAATATTTGATTGATCAAGGATTAATTGAAAAATAGCTTTTTCTTTCGGGTTAACCCATTGAGATTTAGCGCCTTGCAATGCTAAGACAAGAACCAATGATCTGAATTGCTCTTCACTACCAGATAAAAGAGCAGCTGTTGATAAACGTGATGAATCATGAACTTCTATCTCAGAAAGAAGTTCATGCAAGAATTTCATTCTTGGTGTGGATAGCGGAGTTTCATTTGCGACAGACCAAACTACCACAGATGCCCTATTTTGGTCTCTTTGGACCAATCTTGTAATTTGATTCCTTGCAATATCTAGTGTTTTGGGATTGCTCCAATCAATATTCCAGTAAACAGGCACCTCTTCCCAAAGCATTAATCCAAGTTGGTCAGCAACCTCAGCAAGATGTCGGGTGTAGGGATAATGTGCAGCTCTTACAAAATTAATATTCAGATCTTTAGCGGTAGAAAGTAACTCGTAAAAATGCTCTTTTGAAAAAGCTGGGCCTGGAATTCCAATCGGCTCAGAATGCATCGCGATTCCCTTAAATCGAATCTCACGATTATTTAGATATATTTTTTGGCCTAAAGTCTTAATAGATCGAAACCCTATCTTGTCAGAAATAGTTTCAGCATCAGATGAAATCTTCACCTCATAAAGTTTGGGGCTTGAGGGTGACCAAAGTTGAGGCTTAATTTTTAAATTTTCTGTAATTGCACCAAAAGAGTTTGTTTTGAATTCAGCCTTGAACTGAAGCTCTGGAATTTCAAGTTTAATCATATGCCCTGATGATCCCTCATTCATCTCAAGCTTAAATATAGCTTCAGAGAAATTATCTGGGTTAAGCTGCAGATATGCATTTTGAATAAATTGCTTGGGAGTCTCAACAACATATATGTCGCCAACGATGCCTCCCCATGGCCACCAATCAGTTTTTTGTGTTGGAACAGAAGACTCGTTAAGAGTATTGTCAGTCTGGATCAACAAAATGTTTTCACCTTCTTGTAAATACTTAGAAATATCAAAATTAAATGGGACATAGCCACCCACAAACTCGCCGACAATAGAACCATTAAGAAATACTTTAGTAGTAAAGTTGCTGCCTTCTATGTAGAGATGGGTTAAGGCTTGTTTTTTAGGAGAATAATTAAATTTCTTGTACAGCCAAACTGGACCCCTATAGAAAAATAGCTTTTCATCTAAAGCATTCCAAGCTCCAGGAATTTGAATTGTTGATGCAGTTTCAAAATTGTATTCGATTAACTCCATGCCAGTTTTTTGAATTTTATTTTTAGGGAATCCACCAAAGAAAGATGCCTCAGGCAAACCATTATTCATTGGATCAACTATGTAATTCCATTCACCATTTAAAGTTAAAATTTGCCTTGAATCTATCCAGCCAATCAAATGATCTGGAAGAGGATAATCAGGTGCCTCTCTTCCAAAAAAACTATCGGCATCAGATTGATCTTCAGAATATAAATTAGTAGTAAAAAGTATCAAAAAACCAAAGATGGCTTTAAAAGAATTTTTTTGAATTGAATTAATCAAGAACAAACTGACTAACAATTTGATGAAGATCTTCAGTGCCTTGGAGATAACTTGAAACCTTAACTCTTTCATTGTTACCATGCACACCAGAAAAATCCTTTGGATCAAAGATAATGGGATTAAAGCCGTAGCTATCAATACCCAACTCACGAGTAAAATGACTATCAGTAAAGCCAGTACTGACCGCTGGAGCTACTCTAGACCCAGGATGCATAGAAGCTGTTATTGATTTAATGTGTTGAAAAAATTCAGAATTTGTTGATGAGACTGCTGGAGCAAAAGCAAGAACAAGCTCCACTTCAACACCCGCAGACTGAATTAAACTATTAAAATCCTCAATAAATTCATCTGCGCTCCTATCAGGTAACATTCTGCAATCAACCTCTGCTTTAGCAACAGGTGGGACAACATTAATTTTTTGAGAACCCTGAAGCATTGTTAGTGAGCATGTATCTCTGGTTAAGGCATGATATGAGGGAGAGAATTCTTGTAACTTTTCAAGAAAGCCTTCTTGTTTAATTGCTTGTTTGATATCAGCAAATGACTCAGCATTTTCACCGCTCATGTTTAAAGAAAGACTTTTAAAATAAGTGTCTACAGCTGGAATAATTCTAGCTGGGAATGGGTTCTCTCTTATTAAATTCAAGGCATGAATGATACGAGAAACTGAACTAGTAGCTCTTGGTGATGAACCATGGCCAGGCTCATCAGTAGCTATTAATCTAAGCCAAACAGGTACTTTTTGAGTAACCTCAATAGAGAAAACTGTATCGTCATTAATTTTCAGACCACTGCCACCCTCATTAATTAGATAGCCAGCGCCCTCAAACACCTCAGGATGATTCTCTATCATCCAGCCCGCTCCATAGAGACCACCTGCTTCCTCATCCGCAGTTGCTAGAAAAACTAAGTCCCTATTTAATTTTTTATTTTCTCTGTGCAGTCTAATAAAAGATATCAAGTGAGAGATTCCGGCTCCTTTCATATCTATAACGCCTCTGCCATAAAGATACCCATCTTTAATTTCAGCGACCATTGGATCAGTTTCCCAGTAATCTTTTGATGCTGGAACGACATCAGTATGCTGCAGGAGAATTAATGCAGGTTTATCCCCACCCTTAATTCTTGCCCAAATATTACCCCTGCCTGGTGCACTTTCCCCAGTGAAATATTCTATGCCCTCGTGTTCAAAAATTTTTGCGTAAAAATCCACAGCTCTAGATTCATTGCCTGGAGGGTTAATAGTATCCACACCAACAAACTCTGAAAGGAGCTCAATTGGATCCAAGGATTGACTCATGACTGAAATATTGAAGATAAATATAAAACTCAAAAATATTTTTTTTATGGTCATTGATTGACTCCTTCTACTAGAACAACATGGCGATTAGAGGAATTTAATGAATGCTTTAAAGCCTCTTGGTATTCATCGGACTCATAACAAAGCTTTGCCTCATTCATTGAATTAAATTCAACCAGAACAGTTCTTTCATAGGGACCACCTTCAAGTTCAATTTGTTCTCCGCCTCTAACCAAGAATCTTCCTCCATGTTTATTAATTGCAGGTCCAGCTAACTTGATATATTCATCATATTCATCAGAATTATGAACATGACATCTAGTGATCCAATAAGCTTTCATTAAGCTTTAAATTTTAATCTCATTTCATGCAAAATCGGTTCAGTATAACCGCTGGGCTGAACTCTTCCTTGAATAGCCAAATTACAGGCAGCCTTAAATGCAACACCATCATATGAAGGTGCCATAGGTTGGTAAGTTGGATCTCCAGAATTCTGATGATCAACCACAGCTGCCATTCGTTTCATGGTTTCTAATACCTGATCTTCAGAGCAAATAGAGTGATGCAACCAATTTGCAATGTGCTGACTTGAGATTCTACAAGTAGCTCTATCCTCCATAAGACCTATGTTATTGATATCAGGCACCTTGGAGCATCCAACTCCCTGATCTACCCACCGAACTACATATCCTAGGATGCCTTGGGCATTATTATCTAATTCTTTTTGAATATCTTCTGAAGAGAAAGACTCAGGATCTGACATGACGGGAATTGTTAAAATATCTTCAAGGCTTGCTTTAGCGCGGTCAAGTAATTTTTCTTGGCGGTCTGATACTAAAATTTGATGATAGTGCATTGCATGAAGTGTTGCGCCTGTAGGCGAAGGAACCCATGCACAGTTTGCTCCAGACTCAGGATGCATTGTTTTAGTTTCATACATGTTTAACATTTCGTCAGGCATTGGCCACATGCCTTTACCAATTTGTGCATTACCTTTAAAACCAGTCTCAAGCCCTGAGTCAACATTCCAGTCCTCATATGCAAGAATCCATGGTTGCTGTTTCATTTCTGCCTTTGGAATCATTGGGCCTGCTTCCATGCTGGTATGAATTTCATCTCCAGTTCTATCTAAAAATCCAGTATTAATAAAAATAACTCTATCCTGAGCAATGCGGATACATTCTTTAAGATTTACCGTGGTTCTTCTCTCTTCATCCATGATTCCAACTTTTGCAGTTAGCTGATTGAGATTTAATGATGTTTCTACTGCTGAAAATAAATCGCAAGTAAACTGGACTTCATCAGGACCATGCATTTTAGGCTTAACAATATAAACACTCCCAGCTTGAGAGTTTTTAATGTCGCTATTACCATTCAAATCATGCATCGCAATGCAAATTGTAAACATTGCATCCAAGATTCCCTCAGGAACTTCATTGCCATCTTGATCAAGAATTGCAGGATTCGTCATTAAATGCCCTACGTTTCTAACAAGCATAAGACTTCGCCCTGAGAGCTGAAAGTTAGATCCATCTGGAGCAATATAACTTCTGTCAGGGTTGAGAGAACGAGTCATTTCGGAACCACCCTTAATAAAAGTTTCTTTGAGATCTCCCTTCATTAAGCCTAGCCAATTTCGATAAACAGTTACCTTGTCTTCGCCATCAACTGCTGCAACTGAGTCTTCACAATCTTGAATGGTTGTTATAGCAGATTCAAGCAAAACATCTTTAATGCCGGCAGGATCTGTTGCTCCGACAGAGTGGCTTGAATCAATTTGAATCTCAGCATGCAAGTTATTATTTTTAAGCAATACTCCTGAGGGTTGATCTGGTGAACCTTGATAGCCACAAAACTGATTTGTATTCTTAAGACTGACTGTGTCTCCATTAGTTAGGCCAACCTCTAAAGATCCGCTCTTAACGGTAAGAGAGTTAACATCTGCATAAGACGCATTTCTAAGTACAAAATTTTCATCTAAAAAATTTTTTGCAAATTCAATGACTTTTTCTCCTCGCTTAGGATTATAGGCTCCTGCCCTTGAAGCATCGCCTTCCTCTGAAATCATGTCAGTACCATAC
>Ga0315316_10001324_pt1 | contig 17227 bp, 16 predicted proteins | sample M160m3416metaG_FD_203702 | JGI IMG/M metagenome (GOLD analysis project Ga0315316, IMG submission 203702) | Ammonia-oxidizing marine archaeal communities from Monterey Bay, California, United States - M1 60m 3416 | ecosystem: Environmental > Aquatic > Marine > Intertidal zone | place: USA... | reverse complement strand
AAGATGACATGGCCAACTGGGGTGCAAAAAAATACATCTTGGGCGAAGTCGATATATTCAAGATCTATGAAGAATATGAATTGTTCGGCACTATGAATATTAACTATTTAAGAATGGATGAAATCCCTCGCTATGAGGACGGCTGGCAACCAGTAGTGGATGCTCTAGCCACCGGTCAGTTTTTTGTGACAACTGGTGAAGTACTAATCCCACACTTTACGCTTGATGGAGCTAAAAGCGGTGAAACAATAGCCAGTAATGAAGTCGTGAGTCTCGAGCTTGAACTCGAATGGACTTATCCACTTACGTATATGGAGCTCGTTAGCGGCGATGGCACCAATGTTACTCGCCAACGTTTCAACTTATCTGATACCAAAGAATTTAATAATCGATCAATTTCTACATTCGTAAACGTGGCTGATCAGAAATGGATGCGTGTTGAAGTATGGGACATCGCACGCAATGGCGCCTTCAGCCAGCCAATCTGGATCAATAACTAGCCTGCCCGGAAAATCGGAAAGCCCAGCAACACAAGAACCATTTGCTGCTAAGGATTAATTCGGACGGAACGAGCTAGATTTTTTGACACTTAACGATTCTACTCGAAGAAAAATTACTAATTTCTTCATCAGAATAGCCAACATTTTGTAAAATTTTCTCGGTCGACTCTCCGATTCTCTGAGTAGGCCTATCCGCTTCACTCCCAATTCCTTCCATGCTGTAATGAGATCTGACCTGCCGCATAGGCCCTTCACTCGGATGCTCATACTCTTTAAAAAATTCCACTTCATTCAAGTGCTCATTTTCAAGCAGATCATCTAATCGATTCACCTTGGTATGAGGGATATTTGCGTTCTGCAACATTTTGCACCACTCTTCTGTCGTTTTTTCTGGTGCTATTTCATAAAGCTTTTCGTAAAGCGTATTAATATTTTCACTGCGTTTTATCGGATCTCTCACTATTTCCCAATTAGCCCATTCTGGACGTCCAACCATTGTGAAAAATTCTACCCAATTCTTAGTACTATAAGGCAATATCGCGATAAAACCGTCAGCAGTAGGATATGGTCTGCGAAAAGATGCAGTGAGGCGATCGTAACCAGTGCCTCCTGTAGTTGGCACGTAACTATAACCAGCTAATTGTTCTGCCATTAAAAAAGCGACCAAACCTTCGAACATTGGGGATTCAATAAAACAGCCTTCACCTGTTCGAAGCTTATTTACCACTCCTCCTAACACGGCGACTGTTAATTGTAAGCCTGAAACTTTATCTGCAACTATAGTTGGCAAATATCGAGGTCTGCCCTCTTCGTCAGAGTTTAGATAAGCGAGACCGCTGGCAGCCTGAATAATGTCATCATAGGCTGGGATATCTGCACTTGGCCCTTGCTCTCCAAACCCTTGCGCGCCACAATAAACAAGATCTGCTTTGATCAGTTTTAGATCTTCGTACCCAATGCCCAGTTTTACTGCTGTTTTATTGCGCATGTTATGTACTACTACATCTGCTGTTTTTACCAAGCGATAAAAAATCTCTTTACCCTGTTCTGATTTCAAATTGATGGCAACACAATCTTTATTCCTATTGCAGTTAACAAACCCTGCACCCATCTCATCAGATTTTCCAGGACGAACAGCACGCATCATATCTCCATCAAGATTTTCGATTTTGATCACCTCTGCACCCAAGTCTCCTAGCATTTGAGTTGCAAATGGACCAAGTACTACGGTTGTTAAATCGAGAACACGGATTCCATTCAGAATATTAAACATTCTTACTTCCTTAATTATTTTTGCTTTGAATAAATACGAAACTTTCTAGTTACTTCTTATCGCGACGCCAGTCCGAGTTGTAGGGTCCAACACTCCATTATCTAGCACTATGCCACCATTCACCAACACAAACTCGATACCGAGAGATGGTTGAAGTGGGTCTATATAAGTTGATTGATCGATTACAGTACCTGCATTAAAAATAGTTATGTCAGCATCAGCACCTATCCGCAGCCGGCCTTTATTGCGCATAGCTGGAACAAATGCTTCGAGTCGTCGCGCCGGCTCAATAGTCATGCGGCGAAGCGCTTCCATAAGGTCGATTATGTTTTCTTCTCTTACATATTGCCCTAACACCTTGGCATAAGTACCGGAACTCCTTGGATGGCCTTTCCCATTTAGTATTCTTCCATCACTCGCAATCATCATGAGTGGATTTTTAAGTGCAGTGCGCGTCATCTCCTCAGTGCGACTAAAAGTGATCACACCTCCACCAATTTGCCGGTAACGAGCGAAGCTTTCGCGAGTTAATCGCTCTCCGGTTTCAACCCACATATTGCGTGTGAACCGGTCTTCTTCCCAAGTTTCCCAATTATCAAACAAGGCGGAGGCGATGTCTGAGTAACTAGCTCCGTAGGGGTACATTTCAGTCGTTACGTCTTGGCCGGCATCTCGAGCACTTTGAATGATCGCAAGAAATTCGTTGACAGAAGAACCGCCGCTAGAATTAGCATGGACAATGTGAAGAGGTGTCCCAGTCTCTGCGCCGCTTGCAACAATCTGTCTTAAGCCTTCCAACCCACCCCTTGTATGTATATGCGCACTTGCGCCAACATCAGTAGCAATTTCTAGCATAGCTTCAAATTCAGCCTCTGTTGCAGCAGGTGTGTATGCCAACCCAAAACCCATCGCAACAGCACCTTCCCCAAAACCCTGCCGCATCATTTCTCCCATACGATCCATGATTGGTGGCCCAGCTATGCTGCTGCCACCCGGTCCGGTCGGCAGAAATCGACCCGGGTCATCAAACAAAGCCATACGCACAGCGATGTGACCAATACTAATTCCGTAGTTAAGCACCTGGCCGCCGGCCCTATCGCGATACCATTCTCCAACCTGATCAGTTCCAATTTCGAGTTCGAATCCGGAAGTGACTCCGTCTTGTACCATCAATCGATAAGCTTCCTCTGATTGACCGTGAGCGTGAATATCGACAAATCCAGGGCTAACAACTAAGCCAGATGCATCGATTTCACGATCACCTCGTAAAGCTGTCTCTGAAATAACAACGATTCGTCCAGCTATAATGCCAATATGCCGCGATGCATCAAGGCCTGACTGCGGATCGATCACGCGGCCGTTATTAATTGCTACATCGAATGGCCCAACTTGCGCATGGCTCACCAAAGGTAAAACAAGAAATGCGAATCCAGAAAAGAAGGCAATGAAAGTTTTACACACAGAATTATCTCCGAATCGAATCTGAGGAATTGTTTTACCGAAGCTATCGGAATTTGTCCATCTGGCTCTAAAGAAGGTTTTTACGTTTAGGTAGTTATATAGTCGAAGCGGATCGAGTTTAATGCCCGCCACTCCTGGGAAAACTTTGAAGAATCAAATAACAATGATGGCTTCCAAGTAGGGTTGCTTATTTACCTTCAGATAACCTTTCTTTTTTGCTGATTGTAAAAAAATTGACGACCACTTTAAAAAGTGGCTACGTCAATTATAACCCAGAGCTAAGTTTCGATACCTTTTATTGGCGATCCAACAAAAAAGGGCATCGAACGGTTTTACCCATCGACGCCCTTAGTTTATTAAGGCTCTTTTAGCTATTAATCTCTATAAGAGCTAGTTGGTGGTAGCTGAGCACCACTCAGATCATCGGGAAGCTCTTGTTCGGCGACAATTGTATGAGTTAGTGTGCCTATTCCTTCGATACTCGCCTGGATAGTCTCACCATCGACGAGGAAACCAGAACCCGTAGCACGCTGAACGCGACCAGCTCCGGTACCACCCGAAGTTCCACTCTGTAATACATCACCTGGAAAAATGGTGATTAAAGAAGAGGCGTATTCGATTAGTTCTGGAATATTATGAATCATATCCCCAGCTTGAGCTTCCTGAACAGTAACACCATCAACTACGGTGATCTGATGTAAGCGATCCATGGGGTCTCCATAGAACTCCTTAGGCACAATCCAGGGACCATGAGGAGCGAACGTGTCGTGTCCTTTGCCCACAAACCAGTCAGAAGCTACCCCATAGCCACCAGGTGGGCGCCCCCCGCGATCAGAGATATCCATAGCTACCATGTAGCCGAACACATGATCATAAGCGCGAGTAGCAGAGACATATTTTCCAGTCTTACCGAAGACTATTGCCATTTCAACTTCATACTCAATGCGGTCGCGCCCCCAAGGCATAACAACGTCTTCACCATCACCGATAATCGCGCCACGAGTGGGCTTGAGGAATAGATAAGGAACACCGCGGTCTTCCTGGCGCTGACGGGTTCGGGCTTCCAATTCTTGCGCAGAGCAACCTTCGCAGGCATGAGTATAAAAATTCACGGCCGCGTTCATAACCTTGCTCGGGTACTGAATCGGGGCCAATATATCTACATCACTAGTCGAATGAACATAATCTGGGCGGCTACCACCATCCAAGAGTTCCTCTTCCACAAGCCAGTTTACCACTTCATAGACTCGGTACTTGAGGCCATATTCATATTGCTCAATGAACCCAAGCATGTCATCAGGAACATTAATCGAGCTATAGGCTGGCATTAGCTCCATGGCGCGATTGGCATCTGCAACATCAACAATCAAATTGTCATCACGCATGACCAAACCAACAAATGGCGTATCATCGACTGCGAAGGTGCCAACCTTGAAAGGTTCAGCTGACTCCGAAGCTTGACCCAAAACACTGGCCGGACTAACTAGCAACATCAGCGCGGCGCTAATAGTCAGAGTGGAAAATATTTTTCTTATCATTTTTTAACTCCCGTGCTAGGCACGAACTGGATATGTAAGGATAAAAACAGGTAATTGCTGTATCTCAACCCCTTATCAAGATAAAGGGAAGGTATATCCGGAAAAGACAGATGTCCAGCGTTTTAGAAGGTTTTAGAGGACTCCAGGGTGCTGAACCAAGACTCAAAAAGTCATAAAGGGCCAGTTCCTAAATCTCAGAAATCTACGATGATTTCTACTGATACGAATTAGGAATAGCTTTAGAATGTGAGAATAAAATGCTGCAGTGATATTTCACTGAAACTCAACAAAAGAGGTAAACGATGGGCGTTCTTGTAATGATACTGGCAATTCTCTTTGCAACCTTGTTTGTCCTCCTTCCTCTGTTAAAAAAATATGGAACAGAAAGATCGCCAGAAGAATTACATAATATTAGCCGCTGGATAACTCCGCTAATGGCAATACTTATAATTGCGGGGGCTATTCGTTATTTTATGGGTTAAGCGTTGCAGCAATTCCACGTTTTCTGTGAGCTTCTCTAGCAGCTGTGTGCCGGGAGAAAACGTGCTTCGCAGATTACAAAGAAAACTAGGCGGAAGCCAAATAATGGCGACCGCCCAGCAAGAGAGAATTGGACCTAAGTATTATCGACTAGAATCTCCATCGAATACCCACTAAAGCTGCTCTTGGAAATTGTGCTCTTGCTCCATTTTTTGGAGCCCTGGCTACAATATCTTCCTCATCTGTTAGATTCATAACAGTTAGGTAAGCATCTATGTTTTCACTGATTTCTCTTCGCACCACAATATCAACTTCTGAGTGACTATCTATCTTGGTCCCTGCCGCACAACTTGCTACAGAGCAGGTATCGCCGAAGGAGTAAAAAGTCAGATTGCCAGACCAGCCATTGCCCGAATTAACACCAACACTTAATGCTAGCTGCGAGTCTGGAAGGTCAGGAATATCATCACCAGAAGTTACGTCACCCCAAAAGGAACTGCTAAATGTATTACGAAACTCTGCGTCAGTCGCTGTATAGCTTAATGAGACTGGGACAGTGAGATTGCCGGACTCAAATACATGTTGGCCTAAAATCTCAAAACCGCTGATGTCAGCCTCACCCGCATTAAATGAATCTCCAATCTCGCAATCTCCGACAGCTCCACCCGAAGCAGTGCAGCTTCCGAACATATTTTCATAGTCAGTAGCAAAATAACCAACGTCTATGTAAGTGGCACCACTAGCATAGCGCACACCTACTTCAGTATTTTCAGCTTCTTCAGGATCGGCGCCACCTGAAGTCGGCGTGAAGCCTTCGTTAAATCCAGCATAAAAAGATATTTCGTCGTTAATATCGTATACAGCCCCTAAACCGAACAAGCTTGCGTCATCACTAGCTAATGTTTTGGGGTACCCCTTTGCGGTATTGATAGCACTTCGCGCAGAATCAACATAACGCTCTTGAGTGATCGACCAATCTTCAGAGCGATAGCCAATATTAAGAGTAAGATTATCTAAAGTAATTACATCTTGTATATAAAAGGCCTCCGCATCTGCCTCAGTAAGCCTATTGTTTGAAGAATATCCCGGCGGTGGACCAACAGTTAAGGCGCCCATTTTGCCGCCGGACCATTGAGAATATTCATAGAATTGAAACCTATCTTCGCTGTCTTCTGTGTCCCGATAACCGACAGTTACCGAGTGGACATCATTACTCCAGTTTAGCCGTAAGTCCAAGCCATCAGATTCATATTCACGGTTATTGTGCTTTAGTTTCACTTCTACAGGCGTATCGTTATCACCATTCAATATCGATAGAGCTGCTAAGCTGCCGCCGTTTGCAGCACCAATAATGTTATTGATGCCATTCCCTAACCCATAGACTTTTTTGTTGTCTATCTTATCTACTTTAAACCAATCCCGTGCGAAATCATTTTGGTAGTACGTAGCATCGAATTCAAATTGACCAAGTTCAACACCGTAATTTATCGAGAGGGTCTCATGCTCATTGTCCATGTTGTCATATTTAGTTAGACCATATCTTTCGTGTGGGTCTCTCTTGAAAGAAGCGTCTGCTAGACCAACATAGGTTTGGTCTGAACTTTCATCAGACCATTGGTATTTAAAATTTAATTCTTGATAAATAGCGGCGTCCCGGTCGCTATTCAAACGGAATTTCGCAACATAATCTTCTTTCTCAAATCCAGTGTCTCCAGATTCATCTTGTATGGTATCGAAACCATCGCTCTCCCAGAGATGTGCTTCTAATAGAAATCCAAAATTCTCTGAAGAGTTTCCGTAGGTCGCGTGAGTTCTCTGAGTTCCGTCTTGCCCAAACTCCTGATTAAAAAATCCAGACTGTTCTTCCGGGATAGGAGTACTTAACAAATTTATAGCGCCACCAATGGTGTAAGGCCCTTGGGTGATAGCTGCAGCACCTTTCAAGACCTCTACCCCAGCTAGTCGTCCAACAGTAGGAAAATAATAAGCAGAAGAAGCAGAGTAAGGACCAGGAGCAATAAGAACTCCATCCTCCATTAGCGTGATTTTCCCAGACCTATCAGCATAAGTACCCCTAATGCTTATATTAGGTCTCAACCCATAACCTTCCTCAGGTCTGAAATTAACGCCTGGAACCGAAGAAAGAATCTTATGGATATCTGTATATTCATAAACTTCTAGTTCTTCAGAGGTAATTACGGTAGCAGTACCAGCCACATTTCGGGCAGCTTCTTCGGAACCTACGATTGTTATCGTTTCAAACTGTTCAGTATTTTCTTGCGCAAAACCTATCTGAGTGAAGGTGGTCGCAAATATAATGGCTTGAACAAGAGGTAATCGCTGGAACTTGTGGTTTTTCACTAAAATACTCCTCAAATGCATAAGGTCTTTTCAACCTTGATACGTAATCATGTAAATTCTGGCGCGAATGATAATGATTCGTATTTATATTAGCAAGGACTATTTTGAATAATGACTGAAATTCGAACTACACGGAGAGATTCGGCTTCTATATCAGGGTAGATTAGGCTCTTTGAGCGGTGCCTGGCCTAGCTAGCAGTCTATTTGAATAAATAACGACCCCAGTTATCGCCATCGAAGTCATTAACAATCCAGCGAGAAACCAAATTGTTTTTGAAAAAACCCCTCCAAAATAACCAAAATGTAGCGGATCAGCCGCTTCCGAAATTCGATTATGCAATCGGAGGTCTTCACCAACATAACTGCCTAGTACATTCAAGTTAGAGGGATCAATGTAAACACTATTCGCTCTTGGTCGGACTAAAGATGCACTTAGATCACCACCTATAAGAATTGGTGCTCCGGGTGAACTTGGGAAAATAATACGCCGTACCTGAAGACCAGGTAATTCTTTTAGCGCATTCTCCACTGCAGTTTCTAAGTCAGCACCCGAGAACCCCTCCGGAATGGCAAGGTCTCTATCAATAATTTGAGCTGCGGGTTGCGGAAATGGCGGCGAATTGCCACCTACTTCTTCAATAAAATACCACACACTAGTTATAGTAATTAATGCAACAAACCAACTAGTCCATAGCCCAGTTAGTCTGTGCAAATCACCGGACCAGACTCTAGTTTTTCTTTTAAATCTAGGTAGCTTAAATAGCCCTAGCCAAAATTTCTTATAAACAATAAAGCCTGCGACCAATGAAACTAACAACGGAAAAGCTAAAAATGTGACAATAGGCACTCCTACTCTCACTGGCATCATTAGATTTCTATGCATTGAGCGAAAGAATCTTTGAACACTGTAGAAGGAAGTTACACCAAGGAGCGTTCCATCCTTAGGATTAGTCCACAATCGCACATTCTCTTGCCAGGGCGTAGTAGCAAGACTTTGCAAGGAATACCAAGGATCTGAGAACCTAAATATGCCGGTCAATTCATAATCTTTATATTCTTTCCTCATGGCATCATAGGATGCCCCCCACGCAACGCTTTCCGGCTCTACGAATTCTGTAGACCGCATTTCGGGAGTTAATAGCCAATCAATTTCTAAACTAATAACAGCAAAGGTACCGGTTACTAGAACAAAACTCATAAATAACGAAAGCTTAAGACCCAACCAGGAGTGGGTTGCATGAGAAATTCTATCTATAGATTGCCTGTTCACGGACTTCGCTCAAGTTTTTAAGGTTTGTTCCTCTTTATAAAGCGAGGTTACTCAGATAGCCTATACTGTGAGGATTAGCATTAATAGACAAACCGCGATAACGATGGCATGAATATAAATTCTCATTATTTGATTCTCTAAACGATAATGAGAATCATTATTATTTAAAAATCAACTAATGTCTATTCAAAATCCACAAATAATGTAATAACGCCGAAAGCTAGGAGTTTTTGAACCATCTCTATTGCTGCAATTCTTTCAAAACCGTCAAAAAGCTCTGCGGCAAATGGCGCTCCACCAAGAATCTGTCGGAGGGCTTCATACGCCTTAGCTTCAAATTTTAGGTCTCCACCAGCGCAGGAGAGAATCGCATTATCATTCTCAATGCTTAAGCTAGCTTGAAACTTTTCTCGTAGAACGTATAAATCAGACACTTCAATTGAAGCCGAACTCTGAATTAGTGCACCTTTAATATTGGCTTTTCGTGTCCTATATAATTCATCTTTGAATACCTCAAAGACTTCTTCAAAATTCGCCTCTTCTGAAAAAACACTCATCAATTCATTAAAATGGACTAGCGCGTTATCTTTATTAAAGCCTCTGCGAGCGAATCCAATTGGCATGGATTCGCGAAATTTAGGGTTATCAATAGCCACCTCTGATAAAACTTCAAGCATGAACTCCGCCCACTTTTTAACAAGTAGACCAACCGTTATATGAAGAGAGGGTTGATCTCCTACATTGACTGCGTCATGCATGTAACCTCTGGGTATATATGCGCAATCACCCGGGTGCATTGTGAAACTTAAATTAGTATCTCCCGCACTATATTCAGAGGCTTTAAAAGGCTCCCCACGAAATGGTCGCTCTATAGCTTGTTGGTAAACAGACCATTTTTTGCTTCCCTCGACCTGTATTACAAATACATCGTGATCGTCGTAATGAGTTTTAAAACCCTGGCTGGTTTTGGGAGTAAGATAGACATTAGTTTGAACTTTACAGCTAAGTTCATACTCAAGGGCTCTGCAAAAATCGGCAAGTTCCTCTGAAGCCAAATTCAACTGAGGAAATATTATTGTGGCCCCTTCTTGAAAGTGTCTGATAACCGCGCCACGATCAATATTCCCACTCTTAAAAGTAAAATTACTTTTAGATATAGGTGGCTCGTGTCGTGCCATATCAATCGATGCCGGAGGTAACTCAGAATTTGCTATGAGGTCATCTAGTTTTGCTGTAGATATTAGCTTATCGCACTTATGGACAAAGTTACCTGCAAAGTACTTAGGCTGCTTATCATAAAATTTACTAAAAAAGTCTTCCGGTTTAAGTGGGTACACTAAACTAGAGATTAGCTTATATTCTCGGATAGCTTCTTTCAAAGGGAGTATCGCTCCAGATAGAGCGTGTAATCTAATTTATATACAGCAGCTTATCTACCAGATTGATCACTTGAATCGGAGTCAGTCGCTGATCTATCAGACTGATCACTGGAATCAGAGTCAGTCGCCGATCTTCCAGACTGATCACTGGAATCAGAGTCAGTCGCCGATCTTCCAGACTGATCGCTGGAATCAGAGTCAGTCGCCGATCTGCTGGACTGATCGCTGGAATCAGAATCTGTTGCCGATCTGCTGGACTGATCACTTGAATCGGAATCACTTACCGCTCTGCTGGACTGATCACCGGAGTCAGAGTCGCTATCGGTATTCTCTGAATTGTCTGTGCATCCCGGAGACACAATCGCAAGAAAAATTCCAGCCGTCGCGATTGATAATCCTGAGACCGTTTTCAAAAAAGACCTTCTACCTACTTTCTTAGCAACAACTTTACTAGCCATGTCCAGTCCTACTTCTCTATTTCTCTAATACAACAATTGCGAAAGTAGAATTTACTCTCACTGTAAATTGATAATGATAATCATTATCATTCTTATACATCCGACTATAAAATGCAAGCCCCAGAAGCCAGCTTAATTTAATTTGGCAAGGGCATAGGCTTAGCACTGATTTTAAGCTTATGAAAGCTTAATATAATCTTCCTAAATTCCATACAGCGATATTTGCCTCTTTGTCAGACACATAAACCTTTAGCTCTTTCGTTTTATCATTCGGAATAGCAAGCTCCAATTCGAGCACCGCCTGTTCAACAGAACTGAGAGGTATAGGTGAAAACGCAGAAGATTCAATGCCTAACACTAAATCGGCTGCTTCGGAAATTTCAATCCGGGTACGTAGCTTCTCTTCGGGTACGATCCGACCTTTCGTATAAAAAATAATTTCTAAATTCCCCAATTCCTTGTTCCCATGATTTACCCAGGCAGCTGGCACAGCTTCGTAAATTAATGCCAAGTAGCATGCACAAACAACAAGCAATAGATTAGGCCATCTCCATAGGCCCATCGAATTCCACCAAGCAACAAAAATCCGCGACATATTCAATTAATTCTGTTGAGACTCAGGTTCAAATTATCTGACATAAATTCTTTCGCTAGATTTTTTTTAACAAGTGGGTTTTTTGAGCAGATAGCTTTTCATTTAAAGAGCATAGTGTTTGAAAAAAGCACAACTAGAGCAGGATCTCCACCTTCCTCAGGGACTAGCTCTTTAGTCAGAGCTATATACCAATGATTTACCAAAACATAGTTCACTGTCAAAGGGCTATTTTGGTCTATTGTTTGACCTACTGTGACTCCAAAATCTTCGGAAGCCCCTAAAACTTGAAAGATTTTCTTAGTCTTTAATTTTAGGGATAGAGTCTCCAAAGCAGGCTTTGGTCTATCTCGAGAGGACTTTTCGAACACTCTGAAGGGCAGCCATGAGTGCATACAATCCACTGTATACTCGCGCCTCTAAAATTTAGGGGAATTTAAGATCTAAAACTGTAACAAAAAGTTGGGGCGGAACTATCCGCCCCCGCAAATATTTGTATCTTATTCAACTTAATTCTTTCGAATCTTTTTTGTCATACCCTAGTTATATAATATTTTCTTTATACGAAATTAATCCCAGTTCGTTATAGTTTGATATATACCATTAGCAATTGGGGTACGAATGTTAATAGTGTTCTCGATAAACTCATCGTAGCCCTGATTGTTGTTTAATAACTCTTGCAGCGAATTTGCAGAATTAACTACAACGAGATTTCCTCCACCTAATCCAGTTCCAAAGGTTTGATACGCATGCATATAAACATTGCCACCACTATTCGCGTCCATCAGTACTTCTAGTGCTTCTAGGTATGCAGGCATATCAGTCACTAATAGATGGATATGCCAATGGTAAGCATTAGGAGAGGTCACAACTGATGCCTTACCATTATCTATACCAAGAGAATTGAAGACTAATTCGCCTGCTGGTGTTGCATTGTTTCGTATAGCAGAGGTAAAGGTTGCAAATTCTTGAGAGGTTGCCTGCGTCTGTCTTAGTCTATCAATATCATCAAGTGAACCCCCTTGAACACTCACAAAGTGGGTTGCAGCACCACCACCATTGGCAACCGCAACACTCAAACCAGTTCGGGTATTAGTCGAAGCTGCTGCAGAAGATTCATTTAAAGCTGCTAAAGCTTGAACAAATGCAGCTGGGTTTTCAACCTCTACGTAATAACCCAAACCACTTTGAGCATAAGCAAAATTAATTGCTGATACAGATGTTAATACAATAAAAGTCAGTTTAAATATTAATCGTTTCATTTTTAGCATCCTATTTACTTCTCAATTCTTGAAAAATTTAATGTAACTGTTTCTGAAACCAGGTCCCAATGCTCTATGCAGAAGTTTGGTAATCCATCTGTCACATCATCTAGTGAATACACGGTTGCCTTCAGGCCATCCATAACATAAACGCCTCGTCTTTGCCCCTCGTTTTGAGTGCCATCATCGGTCACAGCCCTACCGATACCTACAAATGAACCCATATGAGCATTCTCCGGATTAGAATTTGGTGTAAAATTATAGGTCAGCCATACCTTTCCATATCGCCCGGCTGTGCCTACAGAATTCACTGTCGTTCCCTCTGGGGTTTGTGTTATTGAGGTGATCTTGAGCTCAAATGTAACAGTTTCGTCTTCAAGTTTTAATTGCTCTGCTAGTGACATAATCTAATCTCCTTTTTTATAAAAAGTTAAGGCTAAGCTAAGCGCTCAGCTTTTATAGGCTGACTGCCCTAAACAGTCTGCAGCCATTTTTATCAAACAAATTTGTCATTTCAAATCATATGATGAATAAAATGATTCGATTTCTGGATATTACTACCTAACAAATACCAATTCATTCATGAGATGAGTTTTTAGCCTAATTTGCTTTTTTATATTATAAGGAAATTTTAGGATATGCTGGAAGCTATAACACTCTATCTATATTGACGCCTATTCAATATTAGAGATGTCAAGCTTATTGCTATGTTCTCGTGTTAACTCTTCATTTTGTGATCTAAGTATTGAATTGCTAATTTTTTATTGCTATACCATGTGGTAACTGAAGCACATCCTAACTATCAACTTACCGGAGAATTATATGAAGGATTTATTTAGTGTAATTTTGGTTTTATTCCCCTCTGTCTTGTTTGCTCAGAATTTACCTGAGCCAGAGAATATGTATGTTGTGACCGACTGCTTTTTGAATGATGGTTATACCCTTAGGGATGCAGTACAAGAAGGCAACAACGGATTTGAAGGACCTATCAACGTAGCATTCCGCCAACCGATCGCAACACCCGAGGCTGCGGAGAATCAATTCTTAAGAATCGTCCTCTGGGAAAATATAGAAGCATGGGTCGCCGCCGATGCCGCTAGTACTGATATAAATATTTCTGATTCTTATTCCTGCGAGGAATCAAGACGACGTTTTTTTACTAGCCGCTCGTTGGGTGAAAATGGCGGATCATCAGCTAATGGAGAATCTACATTGGTAACCATAACAGCATGCACACTCAAACATGGTGTTGAATACAGTGAAGCTTATGAATGGCTAAATACTCGCACTCTCGCACGAGAAGCTACAGGAGACAGTAGCGCTTCATCAATGGTGCTCGGAGTTCTTGGAAGAGCACCAAACGGAGGTGACCTCGGACGAGTCATGGGGCTTCGAATAGTTGGGCAGTCTGCATCTGAAATGGCAAGAGCTCTCGACAGCAGATGGGCTAGCGATGGGCAGTCTCCTGATTATGCAATGACACCTGCGGAGTCTTGTCAAAACCCAGTCTTATACAGAAGCTATTTTGTGGGCACTAACTAAAAACCTTGACCAAGCGAGAACGTTGAATAGAAGGGGACTCAAAGAAGTCCCCCTTCTCCTTCCTATGTATATAAACCGAGTATCCATTTCAAGACTCTTGTTAATCTCTTAGTCACCTATTCTTCGGTATGTATCGCGCAGGGGATCAAGGTCTTCTCCATCGATAAACATCTCGCCCATCCACCTGTGTGTTTGCCCTCCGTCCGAGATATATCTAATCGCCGAACCAGTGATCTCTTTCCCATCGCCAGTACTGCCTGTAATTTTATAATTCCATTCGCCATTATTCTTGTATATGTAATGAACCCAAACATTACCGCCAGATGTGACCACATGTTCAGTAATTTGTTTTGTATATTCATTGTAATAAATTAAAGTTCTGCTCGAGCCAGGGCCTGAATATTCACGACCATTTACTACTTTCCCATCTAGACCAACCTGCCATTCTGCATACCCGGTTACAGTGTCACCTTTCCGGCCATAACCTGGCCAGTCTGTTATCCAAATTATTTCAGATATCCATCGACCTTGCATTGCCGCACTAAATTCTCTGAATTCTTCTAGACTCGATTGAATGTTTGCGGATTGGTCATTATCCGCTGACCATGCTGTTGTCGAAATTAGTAAGATACAAAAAATCTTTAATATCCAAGTGTTCATCAATTAATCCCCTTCTTTTTATAAGTAAGGCTCATTACTAAATGAGCTGATTTAGGTTTGGTTCGAAATTAAGTGTGATTTACAAAGTTCCATTACTGCTATGCTTAGAGCTTTTCTGCTTTTTTTGTTTTGATCCCTTTAACAGAAATGACAAATAGTCAGCTTATCTTGTGATTTACGTTTTATGCAAATCACTTGATGAGTTTTTTTAGAAGTTCCTTTCAAACTTTCATTAAAATAACTTGCAGCATGCATTTCTCTCGTGTTTCAGAAAGAGTTCCTAAGCAAGGAAGTGGTCCGCTAAGTGAACGTTCGTTCTAGATTAAAGTTTTTTTAGACACTATAATTGAAAAAATAAAGTAAAGCTAAATTAATGGAAAGGGGTTAGTTATGGGCGAGTCCAATGAGCTATATCACACTATTTGTGCAGCAAATGAAGTTTTTATGGAAAGATTTGGCCAAGGAGATTCAACTGGTGTGGCTGAGCTTTACACCGAGGACGGACAGTTTCTTCCTCCAAATAGCGATGAAGTAATCGGCAAAAACGCTATTCAAGGTGCCTTTCAGGGCTTAATGGATGCCGGAATTAAAGCAATTCAGTTAGAGACTTTAGAAGTAGAAGACCATGGTGACACGGCGTCTGAAGTGGGTAGATTTACCCTAAAAGATGAAGGAAACCAAATCCTGGACCGTGGGAAATTTATCGTTATATGGAAGCTAGTGGCAGGAAAATGGAAACTTCATCGCGACATAATTAATTCAAGCCTAGCGGCTTAAGATATTCCGTTGCCTGGATTTGGGAAGTTAACTGGGGCACTAACGAGATTTAAATGAAGAAACTAACAAGTCTTTGTGGTGAGTATTAATCTGTTTCCTCTTAAAAACTTGCCATAACAGTTACTGCGGATAAAGACTATCAGTTATTGATACCAAGTCTGCAATTACCAGATTCCATCTTGGCGTAGAATAACTCGAGTCATATCCAAATTCTGTGTCATAAGTTGACAGGCCAAGTAATCCTGTTGTTCTTAGATGTAACTGAGGGAGGGTCAAGTCTAATGACGTATTCCGCAAATTATTTTCACAATCAAAATCATAAGATTGATCATCATTCACTAATTCATCTACTAAGCCATAGCTCTCAAACTCCCAACTATAAAGTCCGCTAGCATTTAGGCCATTATATCGGAGGTTCAGCCAGAAATTAGTTTTTATTCCCTCCTCCTCGTAACTTAGATGAGGAATATATATGTCGAAATTAGTATCAGTAATATATGGCTGACAATCGACGATAGGTTGACCACTGCTATTAATACCTTTTGGATAAAGAGAAGTAACTGCAAGCAAATCATCCAGTTTTGGTTTGGTTTGGTAGACATAAGAGTTATAAGGAGAATACATAATCGATGACGATTGATTAGAGTGGTCTAAGCCTAAAATATGGCCTAGCTCGTGGGTCATCAATCCTTCAAATTCCCTAATTGAACTATAGCTAGCAGCTAGGTTTAATGAGATCTCAGCATCAGACACGTATCCTCGTTGCCACCACATATAAGCATAACCCGCATAGTTCCTCCCAAACTGAGCTAAAAATTGGCGAGGGTGCAACCAGCCAATAACAAATTTATTATCAGATGAATTACTGAGCGACTGTTCTGTCAAACCCCGATAGGTAAAACTAATCCCTGATATGGTTGACCAATTAGCCGTAGCTCTTTTAATTGCGGCAACAACTTCATCAGTTGGCCAATTCTGGTTTTTGGGATTGTAATACCAATCAACGTTGTTATTTGGCCAACGGTTATTATCCAAGCCATTATATTTTCTAAACGCTTTAGAACTATCTAGTTCTATTATTTCATAATCTTCAAAAGAGCTATCTTTAACCGCTAGAGCATTCATTGGCGTTAGAAATACTATAGATAGCATTAAGATTATTAACCCACCCACCAAAAAGGAATGAAAAGAAGAATAAAAATAATTCTTTTTCCAAACATTAATTAATACCAAAGTTTTTATTCCTAAAGTGCTCTGCGAATCACTCGCATGGTATTTATTTTTTCTAAGCATTTATTAGAGCTGTAATGACTTTTTACGTGAGGCGGATTTTATATTTAGTATACGTTATAGCTATGAAAAGAATATTGATTACCGCATGCACCGTCAAAAAATTTGCCGCTAACAACTCTCGGCTCACAATGCCCCCAAAATTAGTAATCAAAATAATACTAATTGAGGCTAGTATTTGAAAATTGAAGCTATTATTTTGATTTTGAAGCATTGAAGCAGTAAGCGCCACAATTAGTACTAACATAAGGCCAAAAATGACCGTTTCATGATAAGCCTGAATGTTTACAGTCGTTGCCATAATGGCTGCAAAAATAATAATTGAAAATAATTGGATGATAGTAAATATCTTTTGGTGATTGTTCATCGGGGGATTATATTTTT
>Ga0315316_10001321_pt1 | contig 17241 bp, 15 predicted proteins | sample M160m3416metaG_FD_203702 | JGI IMG/M metagenome (GOLD analysis project Ga0315316, IMG submission 203702) | Ammonia-oxidizing marine archaeal communities from Monterey Bay, California, United States - M1 60m 3416 | ecosystem: Environmental > Aquatic > Marine > Intertidal zone | place: USA... | reverse complement strand
GACGCACGGACGGCCAAGGATAACGTCGTGGGCGAGGTCAACGGGGGTTGGGCGGTTTCAATGGGGACGCTCGCCTTCGAACGTGGGGCCTCGACGCTGGGCCAGCAGATGCTCTTCCAGAACGAGCTCGACGAGATCATCCGGATCGCGAAAGAGAACGGCAAGGCCGCCGACCCGCTGATCCGCCAACGAATCGTCCAGGCCTGGAGTGGTCTGCGGATCCAGCGCTATCACGCCCTGCGTACGCTTTCGGGCGCCGATGAGGCGGACCTTCCGCCCTCTGCGAGTATCTCCAAGATCTTCTGGGCCACGTGGCATCGTGATCTGGGCAAGCTCGCGATGGACGTGCTCGGACCCGATGCGGAGATCGCGGCGGGCGCGCCCTACGATCTCGGCGGCCTTCAACGCATGTTCCTCTTTACCCGCTCTGACACGATCTACGCCGGTTCGAATCAGATCCAGCGCAATATCATCTCCGAGCGCATCCTCGGGCTGCCGCGCGAGCCTCGTTAGGCGCGGTCTGGTCTGGGCTGCTGCATGAATTTGGTTAGGCGCGCGGTGCCCTGGGCTGCCGCGAGAATCTCTTTGGGCGCGCGCTGATCTCTGCGCTCGATACGTTCGAAAGGACACGATGGCGAAGCTGCCGACTCCCGACTACGTCCCCCCGCATGACCTGCTGGCGGGTAAAAATGTCCTGATGACCGCGGCCGCGGGAGCCGGTATCGGTTTCGCTACGGCCCAGCGCTGTGTGGAGGAGGGCGCTCGGCTCTTCATCAGCGACATTCACGACAAGCGCACCGCGGATGCCGCCGAGAAGCTTGCGGAGATCGGGGGGCGCCCCTGCGGCTACCGCCTTTGCAACGTGCGGGATGACGACGAGGTTCGTGCGCTGGTCGCAGCGGCGATCGAAGAGATGGGCCACGTAGACGTCGTGATCAACAACGCCGGGCTCGGAGGGGAAGTGCCCGTCGTCGACATGAGCGACGACCAATGGACCTCGGTGCTCGACATCACGCTCAATAGTGTCTTTCGGATGACACGCGCCGTCCTGCCGCACATGATGGAGCGACGTTCGGGCGCGATCGTGAACAACGCCTCCGTCCTGGGTTGGCGTGCGCAAAAGGGCCAGGCCCACTACGCAGCGGCCAAGGCCGGCGTGATGGCGTTGACCCGCTGTTCGGCTCTCGAAGCGGCGGAATACGGTATCCGCATCAACGCGGTCTCCCCGAGTATCGCGATCCATCCCTTCCTCGTGAAGACGACGCCCCAGGAGTTGATCGACGAGTTGGAGGCCAAGGAAGCCTTCGGTCGGGGAGCGGCGCCGTGGGAGGTCTCGAACGTCATGGTCTTTCTGGCGAGCGACTACGCGTCCTATATGACGGGAGAAGTGGTCGCGGTTTCGAGCCAGCGAGCCTGACCTCCCCCTTTCGGGGTTCGAGAGAGGTCGCACCGCGCTCGGGCCTCCCCAGATTTGTCCCCTGCGCCCGGGTGGGTTGAAAACCCCCTGGCTCTCCCCTGCCGTACCGAGTCAGCGCGCGCCCATCAGGGCGCAGACCTCAAGTCCCCCGATTCAGACTCCGATGAATCTCCGAGGCGAAGCGCGCGGCCTGCCGGTTGGGTGCGCGATTCGCGGGGGAAACACGATGAGACCACCCAGACGACGAGGGCATTTTGACCGCGTGACGGCGCGAGCGATTGCGTCGGGCTGCGCGCTCGTGATGCTTTTCGTGTGGGTGATTCCGGCGAGCGCTGCAGAGGACCTCCTCGACCTGAGCCTCGAAGAGCTCATGAATATCGAGGTGACCTCCGTTTCCAAGAAGGCGGAGAGTAAGAACGAGACGGCGGCGTCCGTCCACGTGATTACGGCCGAGGATATCCGGCGAGGCGGGTTCACCAGCGTTCCCGAGGCGTTGCGGGTGGTGCCCGGCGTCCAGGTTTCCCGAATCGATGCGAGCCGTTGGGCGATCTCGATTCGCGGTTTCCGGCAGGAGTTCTCCAATTCACTCCTGGTCATGATCGACGGTCGGCCGGTCTACACGCCGCTCTTCGGGGGGGTGATCTGGTCCGAACAGAACCTCGCGATGCAGGATGTCGAGCGCATCGAGGTCGTGCGGGGGCCGGGCGGTGCGATCTGGGGGGCGAACGCCGTGAACGGCGTGATCAACATCATCACGCGCCACTCCAGCGATACCCAGGGTGGACTCTTGGCCGTGCACGGCGGGACCCAGGAATACGGCTTGATGGGGCGCTACGGAGCGAAGCTCGGCGAGGACACGACGTTTCGCCTGACCGCCCGAGGCGAGAAGATCGAGGATTTCGACTTCAACCAGAACTACAACGGCAACGACGAATGGTCGAACGTGCGGGTCGGGTTGCGCTCGGATACGAAGATTGGCGAGAAGGGTGAACTCACGCTGCACGCCGACTATTTCGACATCGATGGAACGCTCGGAGTGGGTGGCTTGACGGGAACCCCTCCTTCCTACGTGTTTTCGGAGAATGACACGCGGAGTCGTGGTGGCGACATCCTGATCGAATACGCACGCGAACTCGACGAAGACTCCTCCCTCGAGGTACGCGCCTTCTACGACACGGTGAACCGCCGGACGATCCTCGATGCCCATAGCCACACCTTCGATCTCGACGCGAAATACGACGTGGTATTGAGCGACGAATTTTCAATGGTCTGGGGTGCGGAGTACCGGTATTGGACGACGCATACCAAGGCGCTTTCGACCTCGATCGCGCTGGTACCCAACGACGATGATTTTCACCTGGGCAGCGCTTTCGTCCAGTTCGAACTCGACCTCTTCGACGATCTGCTCAAGCTCGTGGCCGGAACCAAGCTCAGCGGCAACAGCTGGTCTGGCTTTGAATATCAACCCTCCGGTCGTTTCGTGGTCGCACCCGCGGTGGGGCACACGTTATGGGGGGCCGTCTCGCGTGCAGTGCGAACCCCGACCCACATCGAGAACGATCTGTCCGCGATGATCGGCCCGATTTCGATCTCGGGAGATCGCAACGTGGCTTCGGAAGAGCTGCTCAGTTACGAACTCGGCTACCGATTCTATGGCCTCGACTGGCTCACGACCGAGCTGTCGCTCTTCTATTCTCGCTACGAGGACGTGACCGGGCTCGTGGGCGGACCCTTGGACTACCGCTTCGACAACCCTGGTGAGGTGACCGTGGGCGGGGGAGAGGTCGAAGTGAGCCTCCTGCCGACCGACGGATGGAAGCTGACTGCGGGCTATTCGGTGATGTTCTTTGACGAAGACTCGGTGGCGAGCCCGCTCGGCGTGGGGAAGCTCAAGAATACGCAGCCTCGACATCAGTTCGTGATCCGCTCCGTCGTGGATCTGCCTGCGGATCTGGAGCTCGACGCCTCCGGCTATTATGTCGATGGGCTGAGCGGGGTCACGCCTACGCTTCGCAGCAATAATGTCCGCCAGTATTTCCGCCTCGACCTGCGGCTCGGCTGGAAGCCGCTCGACTGGTTGGAGGTCGCTCTGGTCGGGCAGAATCTCACGGATGCGCGCCACGCGGAGTTCAACGACGTGCTCGGCAACGAGTCGAGCCAGGTCCCGCGTTCGGGCTACGCGATGGTGACCGTCGACTTCTGAGGGCGCGTGCCCATGCGAGGTTTCGAGAGGGCGTCCTCCCGTTGGGGGGGGCGCCCTCTGTTTTTCGAGAAGGCGGTTTGTGCCTGCGAGGGTCGCTATCCTTGGCACGAAGGAGGGAGCCCGATGTCGATCGCCGAAGACGTGACCCAGCAGATGAAGGAGGCGATGAAGGCCAAAGACGCGCCGCGGCTCGCCGTTCTGCGCTCGATGCGAACGGCCTTCCTCAATGAGATGAAGAAGGATGGCTCTGAGACGGTTTCCGACGCGGTCGCCGAGACTCTGATGCGGAAGCTCGAGAAACAGCGCAAAGAGAGCATCGAGGCCTTCGAGAAGGGGGGGCGTGCGGAGATGGCCGCCGCGGAGCAGGCCGAGCTCGAGGTGATCCAGACCTTCCTGCCGCAGCTGGCGGACGTGGACCAGACGCGAGCCTGGGTCGAGGAGGCGATCGCGACCACTGGCGCCTCGGAGAAGAAGGACATGGGCAAGGTGATGGGCGCGTTGATGAAGTCGCATAAGGCGGACGTCGACGGGAACATCGCCCGAGAGATCGTCCAGGAACTGCTGGGCTGACGGATCGACCCAGAGCGCGGGTTTCGCGAAGAGAAGGCTCCCGCAGCAAGCGGCCTTCGGGCCGTTGCTCGCCGCGATCGGGCGGTGGCGGTAAGAGGGTAAGGGGGTGAGGCGGCAAGGCGGTAAGGCGGTCGAGACTAGGCGGCGTAGAACCGGCTGATCGTCTCGATGATACAGGCCGGTCGGTCGTTGGCTTCGATCTCGATCGTGATCGTGACCTTGACCTGGATGCCCCCATCCTTGGTCTCTTCGACGGTGGTGATGGCGCCCTTTCCGCGGATCTTCGAGTCGACCGGAACCGGGGAGGGGAAGCGGATCTTGTCGCAGCCGTAGTTCACGCCCATCGAGGTGCCCTGGACCTCCATCAGCTGCGGCAGGAAGAGGTTGGCGAGGGAGGCGGTGAGGTAGCCATGGGCGATGGGGGCGCCAAAGGGCCCTTGTTTTGCCTTCTCGACGTCGACGTGGATCCATTGATGGTCACCCGTCGCGTCCGCAAAGGTGTTGATGCGGTCCTGTGTGATCTCGAGCCATTCGGTTGCGCCGAGGTCCTCGCCGACACAATCCTTGAGTTCATGGGGGGTGTTGAAGACGCGCATGGATTTCCTCTCGGGCTTAGGGATCGCTGGGGGGTTGGATCGCCGGGGCTTCGTGACGCCTCAAAGGCCTAGAGTGCGGGCGATGCGTTCACGGTGGTAGCTGGGATCGCCGAGCCAGCTCTCGCTTGCCCGGGCCCGCTTGAAGTGGAGGTGGGGCTCGTATTCCCACGTAAAGCCGACCCCGCCGTGGATCTGGATGCTCTCTGCGGCACATTGAAAATAGGCTTCGGAGCACCAGGCCTTGGCCAGCGACGCGTTCGAAGTGAGGTCGTCCGAGCCGTCATCCGCGATACAGGCGGCGTAGTAGAGCGCCGAGCGTGCGGATTCGACCGCGATCATCATGTCGGCACATTTGTGCTTCAGTGATTGGAACGAGCCGATCGGCCGCCCGAATTGCTCTCGCTCCTTGGCGTAGGCGACCGAGAGGTCGAGGCATTTCTGGGCACCCCCGACCTGTTCGGCCGCCAAGGCGACCGCGGCGAGGTCGAGCGTCCGGCGCAGTCCCGGGGCAGCTTCGCCCGGCTCACCCAGGCAAGCTTCGCTGCCGACGTGGACGCCCGAGAGCTGGATCTCGGCGAGTCGGCGCGTCTGGTCCATGGTCGGGAGAGACTTCCGAGTCAATCCCTCGGCATCGCCTTGGAGGGCGAAGACGGAGAGTCCGTCGTCGCCCGACGTGCCCGGAGCACGGGCGACGACGAGCAGCAGGTCGGCGGAATGACCGTCCACGACCCAGCTCTTCGTTCCTTCGAGAATGAATCCTTCGCCGTCGGGCGTGGCCGTCGCGTGCACGCCGTCCCCGTCCCATTGTCCGCCGGTTTCGGCGTAGGCGAGGGTGGCCGTCCGTAGGCCCTCGGCGATCGGCGGCAGAAGCGTTTCCTTCTGGGCCTCGCTTCCACATTCGAGGATCGTGTTGGCCCCGAGCGCGACCGTGGAGTAGAAGGGCGCGCAGAGGACGGATTCGCCCGTGGCCTCGAGCAGCACGGCGAGGTCGACGAAGCCCAGCCCGAGGCCGCCATAGGCCTCCGGGATGTGGACGCAGCACCAACCCAGTTCTGTCCCGATCTGCTTCCAGATCTCGGGGTCGTAGCCGAGCGGGGTTTCCATGACGGTTCGCACCGCTTCCGGGTCCGAGGCCTCCGTGAGGAAACTCCTCGCGATGGTTCCGAGTTCCTCTTGCTCTTCGCTGAAACGAAAATCCATCTCAGGTCCCGTGCACCTTCTGGGGAGGCAAGGCCTCGCCGATCAGTTCTATGACCTTCGCGCCAATCTCATCCGGCGCCCATTTGGCACCCTTGTCGAAGGTCGGTCCATCCCGCCAGCCGTCGGAAACGCCGATCAAGCCGCCTTTGACCTCGAAGACACGGCCCGAGACCTCGCGGGACTCCGGGCTCCCCAGCCAGACGACGAGGGGGGAGACGTTGCCGGGGTGGGAGTCGTCGAAGCCGCCGTCCTCGGGTGGCTTCATGTCCGTGAAGATCGCCTCGGTCATGCGGGTTCGCGCGGCCGGCGCGATCGCGTTCGAGGTGACTCCGTAGCGGCCGAGCTCGGCTGCCTGGACCAGGGTCAGGGTCGCGATGCCGCCCTTGGCAGCGGAGTACGTGCCCTGACCGACGCTGCCCTGGAGGCCCGCGCCGGAACTCGTGTTGATGATCCGGGCGTCGACGGTCTCTCCGGCCTTGCTCTGTGCACGCCAATGCTCGCAGGCGTGCTTGGAGATGCAGAAATGACCCTTGAGGTGGACGTTGATCACGGCGTCCCACTCCTCCTCGGAGGTCGAGACGAACATCCGGTCGCGCAGGAAGCCCGCGTTGTTCACGACCACGTCGAGGCGCCCGAAGGTGTCGAGCGCCTGCTCGACGATCCGGGCCCCCGCCGCGAACTCGGAGACGCTCTCGGTGTTCGAGGCCGCCTCGCCGCCCATCGCGCGAATCTCGTCCGCCACGGATTCGGCGGGGCCCTTCGAGCCGCCCTCGCCGCTATTGGATACACCGAGGTCGTTGACCACGACCTTGGCGCCTTCGGCCGCGAAGGCCAGGGCGTGTTCTCGCCCGAGGCCGCCGCCCGCGCCCGTCACGATGACGACGCGTCCGTCACAGATGCCCATAATCGGTTCTTTCCTTTTCTCTGAATCCAGAGTTGTCTTGGTGCCGGATGGACTAGCAGCGCTCCAGGATGGTGACGTTGGCTTGGCCACCGCCCTCACACATGGTCTGGAGTCCGTAGCGTGCGCCTGTGCGCTCCATCTCATTGACGAGCGTCGTCATGAGCCGGGTGCCCGTCGCGCCGATCGGGTGGCCCAGCGCCATCGCGCCGCCGTTGACGTTGACCTTCGAGAGGTCGGCGTCGAGCTCCTTCTGCCAGGCCAGGACCACGGAGGCGAAGGCCTCGTTGATCTCGACGAGGTCGATGTCGCCCATGCTCATGCCGGCCTTCTCGAGGGCCCGCTTCGTGGCCGGGATGGGTGCGGAGAGCATGAAGATCGGGTCGTCGGCCAGGACGGAGAGATGGTGGACGCGGGCGCGCGGCTTCAGGCCGTGGTCCTTGACTGCCTGTTCCGAGGCGACCAACACGGCGGTCGCGCCATCCGAGATCTGGCTCGCGTGCGCGGCCGTGAGCTTGCCGCCTTCCACCAGGGGCTGGAGGCTCGCCATTTTTTCAGGGTTCGGCTCACGCATGCCCTCGTCGTGTTCGATGCCTGCGATCGGCAGGATTTCGTCCTTGAAACGGCCCTCCTGGGTCGCCGCGATCGCGCGGGTATGGCTGTCGATGGCCAGCTGGTCGAGGGCTTCGCGGGAGATATCCCATTTTTCGGCGATCATCTCGGCGCCGCGGAACTGCGAGACCTCCTGCGTGCCATAACGCTCGACCCAGCCCTTCGAGCCCGAGAAGGGATCGTCGAAGCCGAGGTCGATGGCACAGGTCATCGCCGAGGAGATCGGAATCTGACTCATGCTCTGGACGCCGCCGGCGACGACGAGGTCGCTCGTGCCGCTCATGACGGCCTGGGCCGCAAAGTGGACCGATTGTTGGGAGGAACCGCATTGGCGGTCGATGGTGACGCCCGGGACGTGCTGGGGGAGCCCGGCGGCAAGCCAGCAGGTCCGCGCGATGTCGCCCGCCTGGGAGCCGATGGTGTCGCAGCAGCCGAAGATCACGTCCTCGACGGCGTTCGCGTCGAGCTGGGTGCGTTCGATGAGGCCCTTGAGGACGTGGGCGCCGAGGTCTGCGGAATGGACGCCCGCGAGGCCGCCGCCCCGCTTGCCGACCGGCGTTCGGATTGCGTCGATGAGGTATGCCTCTGCCATGTGATTTCTCCTCGAAGCGGCCGGGCGTGTCTGCTCGCTTGCGCCGCTTTCGTTGGGTGGATTTGTTGCGTGGATCTTCTCAGCGGGAGCAGAGCACGGAGGAGCCGTGTCCGAAGAGTCCCTGATTTGCCGTGACCCCGACCTTCGCGCCCTCGACCTGGCGCTCGCCAGCCTGGCCGCGGAGCTGCCACGTGAGCTCGCAGACCTGGGCGATGGCCTGGGCCGGAACGGCCTCCCCGAAGCAGCCGAGGCCGCCCGATGGATTGACGGGGATGCGCCCCCCGATCTCCGTGTCGCCGCTGCGCAACAGGGCCTCGGCTTCGCCGGGCTTGCACAGGCCGATGTTCTCGTACCAGTCGAGCTCGAGCGCCGACGAGAGGTCGTAGACCTCGGCCAGGTCGACATCCTCGGGACCGATGCCCGCCTCCTGATAGGCGGCGTAGGCGATCGAGTCCCGGAAGCTCCGGTCTGGCGCGGAGATGCCCGCGGCCGAGTCTGTCGTGAAGTCCGGCATGTCGATCACGGTGTTCGGGAAGGTCGGGGAGATCGTCGAAACCCCTGAGATCCGGACCGGGTTCGCGATGCCGTGCTTCTTGGCGAAGTCCATCGACGTGATCACGAGCGCCGCACCGCCGTCGCTGGTGGCGCAGATTTCGAAGAGTCGGAGCGGCGCCGAGACGAGCGGCGACGCCAGGACCTCTTCTTCGCTGAAGATCTTTTTGTAGCGAGCCTTGGGATTGGCGACGCCGTGCTTGGAGTTCTTGACCTTGATCCGAGCAAAGTCCTGCTCGGTCGCGCCGTAGAGGTCCATGCGCCGCTGGGCCCAGAGCCCGAAATAAGTCGGGTTGGTGGCGCCGAGCAGGCGGAATCGAAGCCAGTCGGGGTCGAGCGTGCGCTCGCCCTTGTTGGGGGCGAGGAAGCCCTTGGGGGTCGTATCCGCGCCGACGACCACGACGACCTCGGCCATGCCGGCGAGGATTCGGGTGCGCGCGATGTCGATGGCCTGGGCGCCGGTGGCGCAGGCCGCATAACAGCTGGCGATCGGAATCCCGGTCCAGCCCATCGCCTTGGCGAAGGTCGCCCCCGCGACGTAGCCCGGGTAGCCGTTGCGCATGGTGTCGCCGCCGACGATGAAGTCGACGTCCTTCCACTCGAGCCCCGCGTCGGCCATCGCTTCCTTGATGGCGACGACGCCATACTCGGCGAAGTTACGGCCCCACTTGCCCCACTGGTGCATGCCCGCACCGAGGATCGCTACATCGTTCTTGCTCATCTTCGTCTCCAGGCCCGCGCGCGCGGGCGTTCGGATCAGGTTCGCTCGGAGGCGGCTCGGATCAGGCCTCGACGGGCTTCCACTTCCAGATCACGTACTCGTTCTCGTCGTCCTCGTAGAGGGTGCCCAGAACGAGCTGCATCTCCTGGCCGACCTCGACGTCAGCGGGATCGACGCCGTCCGCGAGTTGGCCGAGCACGACCATCCGCTCATCGTTCAGCTCGACCGCGGCGACCGTGTAGGGCTCGAAGGGGTCGGGGGAGACGTAGGGCTCCGGCGGCTTGTAGTGGTTGGTCGTATAGGACCAGAGCTTGCCGCGGTTCGAGAGGGCGACCTCCTTGAATTCGGCGTCGGCGAAGCCCGGGGCGTGGCTGATGGCCACGTCCTTGGGGAAGAAATAGCTGCCGCTCTGCTCGTCGAGATAACCCAGCAGCTGGGGGTTCTCCTCGTCCATCGTCAGCCAGCCTTCGATGGCGGGAACGCGATTCTTGCTCATGTCGGTCGACTCCTCATCGAGGGCCCAGGATACCGGGTCCGGCTCGATTTCGTTCGGGTCCCGATCGGACCTAGGTCAGGGGCTCGAAGCCGAAGCTTTGCGCCGGGAGCGTATCCTCGAAGAGGGCGCCGGCGAGCCTCTCGCGGTGCCAGGCGGTCTCGCCCCATGCGAGATCGAGCGTCCAGGCCCGGCGCATCCAGACGTGCAGGTCTTGCTCCCAGGTATAGCCGAGGGCGCCGTGGACCTGGAGCGAGGTGCTGGAGGCTTGGAGCGCCGCTTCGCCGGCGCTGATCTTGGCCATCGAGACGTCGACGGAGCGACCGGGGGTGTCCCGCGCGACCGAGTGAGCCGCGCGCTCCACATGGCTGCGGGCGTATTCGAGGGCGACCTGAAGGTTCGCGACCTGGTGCTTTACGGCCTGGAAGCTGCCGATCGGCACGCCGAATTGCTTTCGCTCGGTCGTGTACTCCACCGACATCGCGATCAGCTGCTCACAGGCACCGAGCTGCTGGGCGGCGCAGGCCAGCGCGCCTCGGTCGAGTGCGGCCGCTTCGAGCCGGTCGGCCTCGGCCCCCGAAGCGATCCTCTGTGCGGGGTCGGGGTCGAAGCGTACGGTGGCGAGTTTCTGCGACGGGTCGTTGGATTTCTGCGGCGTGATCGTGGCCTCACCGGCCGGGACCGCGTAGAGACCGTCGCCGGATCGTAGGATCAGAAGGTCGGCGACCTCGGCCTCGGGGACGAGCGGGGAGGTGGGCTGGCCGACGGCTACGAGCGCCTCGCCGCCGGCGATCTTCGGGAGCCACTCGGCAGCGAGCTCGGCGTTTCCCGACTCTCGGATCAGGGGGACGGCGACTGCGGCAGTCGGCGTTACGGGCTCGGCGAGACCGGCGCGGCCGACCTCGACCAGGACGAGCACGAAGTCGGTCTCGTCCATGCCCAAGCCCCCGTGTTCTTCGGGAACGAGCAATCCGGGGACGCCGATCTCTGCGAATTTGGCCCAGAACTCGGGCGAGCGTCCGGTCGGGGTGTCCCATTGCCCCCGTACGAACTCGACGGGGCATTCCCCCGTCAGGAAGTCGCGTACGGTCTCCTGGAGGAGGCGTTGGTCTTCGGTGAAGTTGAACTCCATGGTCGCGCTCCTCTTTCTATTTACGCGGCATGCCGAGGATGCGCTCGGCGATGATGTTGCGCTGGATCTCGTTCGTGCCCGCGTAGATGGGGCCGGCGAGGGCGAAGATATAGCCGTCGAGCCACTCGCCGACGTCGCCCGCTGCGGAGGAACCCGGGAGTAGCTCCGCGCGGTGGCCCAGCAGCTTGAGGGCCGTCTCGTGCATCTTCGTGTCGAGCTCGGACCAGAAGATCTTGTTGAGGCTCGCCTCGGCGCCGATCTTGCCGCCAGCCAGCAGCCGCGAGACCGTCTGGTAGGTGTTCAGTGTGTAGGCCTCGGCGTCCATCCAACACTGCGCGACCGTGCGTCGCAGCTCGGGAGCGACAAAGGCGCCACTCGCGACGGTCTCACGGTAAAGGGTGACGAGTTTGCGTGCCGTGTCCTGAAAGCGCGCGGGACTGCGCAACATCAGGCCGCGCTCGAAGCCAGCGGTCGCCATGGCGACCTCCCAGCCTTTGCCCTCTTCGCCGAGTTGGTGCTCGATGGGGACGCGAGCGTCGTCGAAGAAGACCTCGGCGAAGGCCTTCTTGTTGTTGAGCTTCTCGATCGGTCGAACCGTGATGCCGGGGGTGTCCAGGGGCACGAGGATGAAGGTGAGGCCCTTGTGCCGGCTCGACTCGGGGTCCGAGCGGAACATGCCAAAGAGCCAATGGGCGAAGGCGCCACGGGAGGCCCAGGTCTTTTGTCCGTTGATCACGAAATGGTCGCCGTCTTTGATCGCGGTGGCCTGGATGTTGGCCATGTCGGATCCCGCGTTGGGCTCGGACCAACCCTGAGCCCAGACCTCCTCGGACGAGGCCATCTTGGGCAGGAAGCGTGCCTTCTGCTCCGGTGTGCCGACCTCCATGATGGTGGGGCCGAGCAGGAAGATGCCGTTCTGGTTGACGCGGCCCGGCGCACCCGCGCGGTAATACTCCTCCTCGAAGATCAGCCACTCGAGCAGGTTGGCCCCGCGGCCCCCGTACTCGACGGGCCAGGGCACCATGGCGAAGCCGCCGGCGTGGAGTTTCTTCTCCCACGCGCGGTGGGCCTCGAAACCCTCCCGGGTATCGAAGGAGGGCAGCTTCTCTTTCGGCGCGTTGGCCTCGAGCCAGCTCCGGGCCTCCTTGCGGAAGGCTTCCTGCTCCGGCGTATAGGTCAGATCCATTCTCGTGCGTCCTTCTCTGGGAAATCGCGCTCTAGAACTTCGCGTCGCGCTTTTCGACGAAAGCGTTGCGCGCTTCCTGGGAATCGGGCGTCGTATAGAGTTCGAGGGTGAAGCCCTGCTCGTAGCGGTAGGACTTCTTGACGTCGAGCAGCTCGATGCCGTTGGCCGAGGCCTTGGCCAAGCGCAGAGCGGCGGGGCTCTTGGCGGCGATCGAGCGGGCCACGGTCATGACCTCGTCTCGCAGCTGGTCCCGCGGCACGACGGATTCGCATCCGCCAAGCCGGTAGAGCTCGTCGGCCCCGATTGCCTCGCAGGTATAGAGCATCCGTCGCGCCTTCTGGACGCCGACCAGCCGCATCAAATGAGTGGCGGCGCCCAGCGCGCCGCGGTCGATCTCGGGCAGCTGGAACGTTGCGTCTTCCGAAGCGATGACGAAGTCGGCAGCGCCGGAGATGCCGATGCCGCCGCCGATGCAGAAGCCATGGACGGCGGCGATGGTCGGGACGGGGCAGTCGTAGACGGCGCCGAAGCTGTCGTAGCAGCCCCGGTTGAGCTCCACGATCAGGTCTCCGTTCTCGGCGAGTTCCTTGACGTCGACGCCCGCCTGGAAGCCGCGGCCTTCGGCGCGGATCACGACGCAATTCACGTCCGGATGCTGGCCGAGGGCGGTCATCTTGGCCGCAAATTCCTTCCAGCCGGCGTTGTCGAGCGCGTTCACGGGCGGGGCGTTGATGACGAGCTCACCTACGCCATCCTGGATTTCTACATCGATTGCCATTGCGGTGTACTCCGTCGTCGCGAGGACGGTCGGGGGTTCGTGCGGGTCGCTTATCGCGCGAGCCGCTTGAGGGTCTGCTCGGCCTCTTCGACGATGCGTCGGACCAAGTCGTCACAGGTCGGTCGGTCGTCGATCACGCCGGCCACCGTGCCACTAGCGAGATAGCCGTTGATCGGGTCTCCGTCGGCCACACCGATCCGCGCCAGGATCGGCGCATTGGCGGCCATGATCGTCTGGGAAAGGGAGAGCCCTTGGTTGCGGCGCATCGCGAGGCCGCTGCGCAGGAGGTCGGGGATCGAGGCGCCGGTCTCGGCCTGCAGCGCGAGTGCGTTCTTGAGCGCGAGCCAGAGCCGTAATGCGGGGCCGGCCTTTTCCAGTTTGGCGAGGAGCTCGTTGGCGACCATGCGTTGGGGCATGCCGTCGAGCGCTCGGCTGACGACCACGTCGGCGAGGCCGGCGCGCTGGTAGCGCTCGTAGCTGACCTCCGGCAGTGGGCTCTCGGCGGTCATCAGGAAGCGCGTGCCCATGGCGACGCCTTCGGCACCGAAGGCCAGAGCCGCCACCAGGCCACGCCCGTCACGGAAGCCGCCCGCGGCGACGATTGGCACGTCGACCGCGTCTGCCGCCGCCGACGCAAGGAGCGAGGTTGGGGTCGTGCCCGTATGGCCGCCGCCTTCGCCGCCCTGGACGATGATGATGTCGGCGCCGAGTTTCTGGGCCTTGGTGGCGTGCTTGACGGCGCCGCAGGTGGGGACGCAGACGACCCCATTGTCCTTGAGCTTCTGGATCAGTTCGGCGCTGGGGGCTCGGTTGTAGCCGGCCGCGCGGACGCCTTTGCGGATGATCGCGTCCGAGATGACATCGGCGCCGGGGGCGTCCATCAGGAAATTCACGCCGAAGGGGCGGTCCGTCGCCGCCTGGATCTCTTCGATCGCCGCCTCGACGGACTCCGGCGGGATCGTCGCCGCGGCCAGAAAACCGAAGGCGCCCGTGTTGCTGGCGGCCGCGACGAGCGCAGGCGTGGCGACCCAGCCCATCCCGGTCTGGAGAATGGGGAAGTCGCAGCCGAGAAGCTCGGTCACGCGGGTGTGCAGCGGACTCTGGGGGGGCAGCGACAAACGGGGCTCCGATCGCGGGCGCGAGAGGAGGGCAGCGGGCGCTACCCGGGGTTCGGGACTTCCCGCCCGAGGAAGCCCTTGGGGTCGAGGGTGTCGCGGATCAAGGCGAGTTCGTCCGCCGTCGGCAGTCGGGTCTCGGGCACCTCGCCCTCGATCGCGAGCTCGAAGCCGGTGTTCTCGACGACCTGATCGACGCTCACGCCGGGGTGGAGCGATTTCAGTCGCATCCGCTTGTCCGGCGTCTCGAAGTCGTAGACCGCGAGGTTCGAGATCACGAGGCGGACGTCATGGGCCTGGGTGGTGGCGGGGTTCAGCTTGGCTGCCCGGTCGTGGCCGACGCCCGAGACGACGTCGACTTGAGGGACGAAGACCTTGGCCGTCTGGTTCGCCACCCAATAGCTCGTGGTGTGGCAGATCGTATTGCCCGGGGCGCCGCGCATGCCGAGCAGCTGGGCCTTGGGCTTCGCGTGCTCTCCGATGCAGGCGAAGTTGTGGTTCCCGAAACGATCGATCTGGCTGGCAGCCATGATGACATGACGGTTGCCGTTCCAGAGATGGTCGAAGATCGCTCGGAAGGGGAGCCAGGCCTCGACGACCTGGTCGTGGCCAGGGCCGGAAACAGGGTTCGGCATGTCGACCACGGTGCAGACGCCGTCGGTCATCAGCAGGTCGGGCTCGAAGGTCGACTTCGCCAGCCGCGCCCCGATCGCCGGGGCCGTGCCGAAGCAGCTCGCCAAAATCTCGCCGTTTCCGCGGAACGCCTCGGCGCAGGCGACCGCACAGATCTCGCCGCGAGTCGCGTCACTCATCGCTTCGCCACCGCCTCCTGATATTCGGCCTCGCTTTCGAGGTCGAGGTAGGTCTTCTTGAATTCGAGCCAGGCGTCTTCGTCCTTGGCCGTCGCTGCGTAAGCCTTCTGGAAGGCCTCGTCGCGCCCGTAATCAGGCGGACATTCCGTGAAGTGGGCCCCGTTGGGCGCTTCGATCACGCCATCGACCATGGTCCGGTTGATGATGCGACTCTGGAGCGGCCCTTCGTTGGCCATCTCGCTCGTCTCCATGATTTTCTCCACGGTCATGAAACGTCGCTTCGCTGCCCGACAATACATGTCATCGAAATAGGGGTCGGGGCCCAGGTACTGGCCATTGCCCCGGACGTCGCCGCGGTTCATGTGAATGAAGGCCACGTCGAGTTCGATCGCCGGCATCGCCAACAGTTCTTCGCCGTCGGCGTAGGGCGACTGGACGAGCTTGAAATCGGGGTTGATGTCGAGGACATCGGAGCCGAGCCCTGCTCTCGTTGGCAGGAAGGGCAGTTTGTGAGAGGCCGCGAGCAGGCCCCACTGGAGCATGCCCTCGTCGAGCTCTGCGGCCTGGATCGCACCGGCCTGTCGGGCCTTTCGGAAATGAGGTTCCAGCGCGATCGAGTCGAGTGAGACGAAGCCGTAAATCAGCTTCTTGACCTTGCCGGCGTTGCAGAGGAGGCCGACGTCCGGGCCGCCATAGGTCACGACCGTGAGGTCCTTCACGCTCGAGCGGAGGATCTCGCGCACGATCGACATCGGCTTGCGGCGCGAGCCCCAACCGCCGATCCCGATCGTCATCCCATCACGAAGCTCGGCCACCGCCTCTCGCTCCGTCGTCCGCTTGTCCATCGTCTTCCCTTCGTGTTCCGTCGGCGCTCGCCCGGGCTCGGGCTCCTCGCCCGGCGGTGGCTCCGACGGGCCGGCATTGCTGGCGGGCATGGGCGGCAAAGGCCTCCATGCTCGCCCTTTTTCCGGCGCTCGGCCCCTGCGCGGGACAGACCCCGCTCTGGTCGGGCCAGAAATGAGATTCGGGGGCGTCCGAGTTGCCGGGTCCCCCTGTTGCGGCGCTGGTCGCGCCTGCGCCCTGTGTGCGCGCGCCGCTCGGCCCCGAACGCCGAGACAATAACGAGACGCACCGTATCTTTCGACCCCGGAAGCCGCGCTGAGATCGAAATGAGCGGTTGGAGAAGCGGAGATGCTGCTTCGGGCGAGCGTGACGGTCGGTGTTGAGGGCGGGGGCGGGGCGTTGGGCTCGGCCTGCACCACCGATAACGCACCTGACGCGGGCGGGGGCTCGGGCCGGGGTGGCGTGGGGCAGGCTAGGGGAATCGTGACGTCAGGCGCGGGTGATTCGAGCGGTGGGCGCTCTACGCGTCCTCGGCGAAGTCTTTCGCCAGTTTTTCGGCCTGCCCCACATATTCAGCGGGGGTCAGGGCCGCGAGCGCCCGCTTCGCGTCCTCGGGCATGGCCAGGTCCTCGACGAAAGTACGCAGTGTGTCGGGCGTGATCTCCTGGCCGCGGGTCAGGGCCTTGAGCTTCTCGTAGGGGGCTTCGATGCCATATCGGCGCATCACGGTCTGGATCGCTTCGGCCAGGACGGCCTGGTTCTGTTCGAGATCGGCGGCGATGCGTGCGGGGTCGACCGCGAGCTTGCCCAGGCCACGCAGGGTGGAGCGGATCGCGAGGACCCCGTGGCCGATGCCCAGGCCGACGTTGCGCAGCGCCGTCGAGTCCGAGAGGTCGCGCTGCCAACGCGAGACGGGGAGCTTCTGGGCCAGGTGGCCCAGGATGGCATTGGCGATCCCGAGGTTGCCTTCGGCGTTTTCGAAGTCGATGGGGTTCACCTTGTGGGGCATCGTCGAGGATCCGACCTCGCCTTCGACCGGTCTTTGTTTGAAGGTCCCGATGGAGATGTAGCTCCAGAGGTCGCGGGCGAAGTCGAGCTGAATCGTGTTACTCCGGATCAGGGCATGAAAGAACTCGGCGATCCAGTCGTGGGGTTCGATCTGGGTCGTCATCGGGTTCCAGTCGAGCCCGAGCCCTTCGACGAAGGCGCGGGTATGCGCCGCCCAATCCACTTCCGGGTAGGCCGCCAGGTGCGCGGCGTAGCTGCCGACGGCCCCGTTGGCTTTGCCGAGGATCGGAACCGCGGCCAGTTGTTCGCGCTGCCTCGCCAGGCGGGCGCCGACGTTGGCGATCTCCTTGCCGAGGGTCGTGGGTGTGGCGGGCTGTCCGTGCGTCCTCGAGAGCAGTGGCTGCGCGGCCTGCTCACCGGCCAGCGTGCGCAGGGCTGCGAGCAGTCGGTCGATCTCGGGCAGAATCACACCGTCCCGGGCCTCCTTCAGCATCAGCGCGTAGGCCAGAT
>Ga0315316_10001316_pt1 | contig 17286 bp, 18 predicted proteins | sample M160m3416metaG_FD_203702 | JGI IMG/M metagenome (GOLD analysis project Ga0315316, IMG submission 203702) | Ammonia-oxidizing marine archaeal communities from Monterey Bay, California, United States - M1 60m 3416 | ecosystem: Environmental > Aquatic > Marine > Intertidal zone | place: USA... | reverse complement strand
TCCATAATCTCCTTGGCCATGACCTTGTAATATATATCTTCCATTATGACCTGTAGCTCCGCCTGCTCTGTGTTCCCATATAACGGCAATTTTCATTACCATATCATCAGTAACTTCAATATCTCCATCATTAAATGATGTAATTGATGTAAATGTTTTTGAATCTTTTGTGCTCCTATTAGATACTGGGTCTTCCCATCCAGTTGTATCCCACAAAGGATGGTCTTTAAATGCTGCATTTTCAAATCCTGCCACAGTTTCAGCATTATATAATTCATCATCCATTGTATAGACAGTAGCAATCTTACCATTTTCAATATCTATAGTTGTATTGTCATCACCGCCTACACTTAATGCTTTCTTTTCAGCGGCAGTGGGTATTCCGTCTGAAGCATCAAATATATCAGTTGAAGTGCTAGACCTTTTTCCTATTGTAATCTCAAAATAAGGAGGAGGGTAATATTGCATCTCATGGATGTCTGTACCTTGTGTTGTCCTTGATTGATTTGAACCTTGAAATGCATAATTAAAAGTAAAATAAACATTTGCAATACTACCAGTTGTATACCCAGACATCGTATTTTCCATGTCAGTAGTCCCAGCTGGAGCACTGGTTCCAGTTGCTTGACCTGCCCACATATAATAACTTGGATTCGCTACCATTCTTGCAACAGTTATGTTATTATCATCTGGAAATGATTCTGCTGCAACTCCAAGTGATGTTGGATTTCCTCCAGAATCTGTAAATAAAGCATGGTTTCCACCTACATAATTTGAATTTGGTACATAGTAACAAAGAATTCTTCCTTGTCCATATAAATCGTCTAATGCCCAATTTGTATCAGCTAAGCTATTATCTGTATCTACATATGCTTGATGTGCTCCATCAAAGGTTACTGCATTCATATAATCTGATGCATTAAATTTTTGGTCAACTTCAGCAGCATTTCCAGCTGCACTAATTAATAATGGAGGATTTAAAGCTAATTCATTATCTCTTACTTTGTGAACATCATCTTGATAATATAATAATTTTGTTGAATTACCTGAATCAAAATTTGCATCAGATATTTTAAGCATTCCATTTATATAATTATATACAGGCTTCATTTTTATACCACTCCATGTTAAACCTGAATTATCTATCCAAATATTATTTTCTTCATTGTATATATTTATTTTAGACTCTGTAGATGTATTATCATTTAAAAATATTAAATCACTACCAAGAGATGATGATTCTATTTGAATAGTATCAAAATATACTGTATGATTATCAACATTTTCAGATGCGCTAGTTTGAAATCCTCTTTTTCCTGCATGTAAATTAATAACCCAGTCATTAGCTGCATCATATTCTGATGGTATTTTAAAATTCATTGTATATTTATTCCACTCTGTTATTTCATTATCTCTTGGGTGAGGTAAAACTTTATTTGAAAATTTACCATCTTTTTTACACATTGATTCTAAATTTGGAAATGATTTTTTTATACATATTGAATCAAATGATATAATTTGTCCAGAGCTTGCTATACCGCTTAACCCAAGCCTTATTTTTGTTGGAGTTCCACTATTATCAGGAACAAAAAATTTGTTTGCTAAACTATTATAATCAGTAAATCCAATTTGGGTGCCTATGTTTTCATAAGGTATATTTACATAAGTTGTTAAAGAAGCATTTATATTAACAATTTGAGTCCAATTGGTTAAATATCTTGCTGTATATAAAACATCATTATCTGTTATTTGAGCTGCTGTTCCTCCAGCAAATACTAATGTAGTATTATTTGTAACTGAAGTACATACACCTAAAAATGTACCATCTGATTTATAAACTTCTTGATATTGTAATAATTCATTTGTCGCCGCTGAACCTGCTCCACTGCCATTATCTACTGTTAATGTTACTGAACCATCTGCTGCTGCTTCAGTTTCTGCTGCATATACACCTGTGCTAACTAAATTATTTTGGTCTAATATTGAAAACATAGGTTTAACTGCACCAGTATGACTTTGAGATGTTATAAAAGATAAATCATACCACTGATTATCTTCTAAAGTTATATCTTGATACATATAACAAGATGGAACATTCATAACTCCTTGTCCATTAAAATTAACAGTCAAAAATTCAAAAGCAGAACCAAAAGTCATTTTCAATGTATTGCCTTCATCTCCGTATGCATCAGCTCCTGTTTCAAATGAATAAGTAATTGCATCATTTGTTGTAGCATTCCATCCATCATATGCCATCCAACTTGTAGGTGGGTTATATGTTGTATCTCCTGCTCCTCCATTTGCAGTACCTTGCCCTCCATCACCTCCTGTAGCTGAACCATCTTCAAAATCTCCATTAACAACATAATTTTTTGTAATATTTTGAGCATATTGATAAGAAGATTCACTTCCAGATATAAATGCAGGGCCGCTTTTGCCTTGAAATAAATATAATCCTGTATTTGTTCCATCTGTTACACTGTCTGAATAAATCTGAATAAAAGGATATATATCTGAATGATTTGTATCTGCTACATAATCATAATATTTTGCTGAACATTTAACCCAAAAAGATAATGTATATTTTACTCCTGGTTGAAGAGTATTATTACCAATAGTTGTAGAGTTTGATGCCAATACATCTCCAGCTGCCCATGATGTAGATGATTTTGGATTATAAGTTATAAATCCTAGTGATGATGATTGGTTATTTGTTATTGATGATACTTTGCTTCTTAAAAAATAAGAATTTTCATTTTGAGCTTCATGAGCAGTAATATCATCATACGGAAAATCACTCCCTCCTTTGTCAATATAATTTTTATTACCAGAGTTTCCAAATGTTGAATTATCTCCAGCCCATCTAAATATTTTATATTTTGAAGATGAGTCAACTGCTGCTGAAAATGCAGACTCTAATGTTGCTATATGAGTGTCTGGGTCAGCATCTGTATACGCATAACTTACAATCCTCCTTGATTCTCCAATCCCAGTTCCTTCATATATAAGAACAGTCATATTTCTATAAAAATTATTAGTATTATGACTTGCCTTAGATTGAAAGGTAGGTAAAAGAGCCAATGTTAGTGATGTGCTAGAACATGCAACAACAGTGCCTTCTTCAAAAGCACTTTCAAATTGACCATCTAAAATAGTCGGAGTTGTATCAATTGAAGTTGAAAACAGTCCATAACCAATTTGAAAATTTGAATTATCATGAGGAAGGTTATAAACACTTTCAACTAATGCTCCACCAAACTTTATTATTCCAACTTGAGATGGACTTGCATTATATAATCTTGAAAATTCACCTACTTTTATATCTCTTGGGTCAGAAAAAGCATTAAGTCCACTACTAAAATCTTTTATTTCAAGAACTTGTTTAGCCATTTAAAGCTTTCTTTACTTCATCCCAAATTTTATCATCAAGTTTATTTTCGCTTCTTCCAACAAGCCAATCGCCTAATTTAACTAATATTGCAATCATAACTTTTTGACTTAACATTTTTGTTGCTATTGAGCCTAATATTGCTCCCATTTATTTCTCCTTTATTTTACATTTACAATCATCACATACAACAAATTTTCTTGCAGGATGTGAATTCTTTTCAAGCTTTGCAACCCTTAATCGCAAATCTAATAATTCTTCTTCAAATTGTTTTTTCCACATATCTATTAGTCCCATTCTTCATCATCTTCATATATATCAAACAGTTCCCATTTATAAAGCCACCAAAGACCTCCAAAAAAGACTACCATAAATCCTAATATAAAGTAGCCTAAGCCAACCATTGCTAACCTTTTATCTTAGCATAAAATGTCATTAAAGCCAATATTATAGCAAAGCTTAATGATACAAACGTTAGAATAGGGTTTAAAACGTCTAAAATGCCTATTACTGTAGATAAAAAGCTTGTACTAATACCTATCTCTGGGTAAGTAGATAAAACCTTTAATGTGTCCTTCATTTTTTCTCCTTGCAATCATCCCATTTTTTTAAGTCAAGCATTGGTAAAGGCTTTTCTATTGTATGGTCTTTTAGTTTAGTATTTTGTATTGACAATTTATTTCCACCTTTAATATAAGGTTTTCCATTTTCTTGACATCCAACATCATAAACAAACACTGTTGTTTTCCACATTGATATTCTTGTTATCCTTGCTGGTCTTCCATTTAAAATTATTGTATCGTCTACATTGAGGTCGTTCCCAGCCATTACTTTCAATCCCTCTATCGCAGATTCTATCGTACTCTTTCCTAATAGAAAAAGAAATGCTCCTATTATCATCCATCCATACTCCCCTATAAGATGCTCTATTACTTCTTTTTCCATTATTCTCCATTATTTATTACCATCTAAATATTGACCCCATAAAGAAGTCTTTCCATCAATTATTTCTAGTACATGAACTATATAATTTCCATTTTTAAAAAAATCTATAATAGCTACTGCGTGATTCCAGTTAGTTAAATTACCTCTTAACCAATCTTCATCTTTTTTAATATCTTTTAAACATCCCATACTCCAGGCACTCATTGTTCCTCCCACTCCAGTATCAGTGTATCTTTGTAAATCGTGAGTATGTCCATACATAATGCTTTCTTTATATGAACTAAGATGTGCTTTTGCGTGATGCATTCCAGTTTTATGACCGTGAGTAAAATTTAACTTTCCTATTTTTAATAGTTTTCTTCTAAAATATGGATGATATTTATATCCACGTTCTTTTATTCTTAATGCATTTTGAGTTTTATAATGACCTAAGTAAGGGTATCTTACCACAAAATTGTCTAGCCATACCTCATGATTACCTTGAACAAAATGTCGTTTTTTACATTCTACTTTATCTAAAGATGCATCAATTATATCCATACCTTTATTTACATTTTTAACATCTTTATCCAACAATGGGATTAAATCCTCCATTGGTTTTTTATTTCTACCTTTCCAATAGTGATTACTAAAATGTTCCCATTCTCCAGTGTCACCTAAATCTACATATATTGTAGGTTTTACTATTTCAATTACTTGACATACTATATTTATTGCTTTTTCACAATGAAAAGGGAAATGTTTATCAGGAGTAACTACTGCTCTATCAACAATTCCTTTGTTTAATTTTGCCATTATATCCTTCCTTATTTCAAAAAACTATTTTTTCTTTTGTTCAGATTTATTTTCTTCTTCAATTAAAGCTTCTAAAGTTTCAATTGCTCCTATACTTTTTAGATAAATCTGATATGCTTGTTCTTTTTGCCTCTCATAGGCTTTCAACTTTTCTTTCAAAGTTTCCATATCGTTCCTTTATGTTATAATCTTGGTACTGATAAAGTTCTAACTCCACTTTTTCTTAATGGATATTGTTTAACCATTTTATCATACATTCCTCTAAAATATTGTGCTCTTTGTATATCTCCTGCATCTTCAAACATTCTTGATTTAATATAACATACAACAGCAGGATGTAATCCTGAATCTAATCCAGCTTCTGTTTTTAAATCTTCTGTTTGAGCATCAATTGTTCCATATTTTGCTGTATATGTAATCCTTAAACCATTGTCAATAAACAATGATGTAAAAGTTACTCCACTTGAAGCTCCTTCATTACTCTCGCTATTACTGGCTGCAATTCTAAAGGTAGTACCAACTCCAAATGAGTCTGCTACAGCTGTAACTGCATGATTACCATCATATGAAGTTGTTCCAGATATTGCGACTCTATCGCCTATAGCCAATGTATGACCAACTGATGTAAAATCTACAAAACCACCTGCTGCAGTAGACGAGGCTGTAAGATTACCGCTTAAATTACCAGCTCCTTGAAATGAATCATATTTTTCAACTGTTGATTCTCCAGATACAGACGTTGTATCTTCGCATACAATCGCTAATCTATCTTCATCATTATACCATGCAAAATTACTATTTGGATATGTTCTTTTATTTGTCGCCATATAAACCTTATGTTAATGAATCATCGCTTCCAGTTGAAGCTGTCCATGTTGCAGTATTTGAATCTGTATCTTCTCTTAGTATTTTATGAGAGTCAGCTAATTTAGGTATCATAACATATCTGTCATTTGTATCTAATACTTCAACTCTTTTAATATCTACAACATCATCATCTAATGAATACCATCTTTGATGTTTTTTTAAATCTGTAGTTTTTGAAGATGTAAAATTTCTTTTATGAGATGCAATATCATCTAATGCATCATTAATTAATTGAAACATATATTGCTCTTGCTGTCTTCCAAATAACTTTTCTATTTGTTCTATTATATTTTTAGCTGTCATTATTTAGCCTCTCTTTTTTGTGGTTTTGGTATTCCTTGAGCTGCTAACATTGTAATACCTTTATCATAATCTTGTTTTAATGTTGTTATAATTGGAGCAAATAATTCAGGGTCTTCTTCACTAACCATTAAAAGCTCTGTCGCTTTTATTGATGCATATAAAACTACTAAATATTCTGCTTCATTTGGAAAATTATCAATAGAACTACTTCCATATGCAACTGTTGGATTTGCAACAACGTAATAAACTCCAGAAGAAGAAGCTGGTAATATATTTATTTTATTCCCTTCAATATAATATACTGGGTCTGTTGCTGATGCATATTCTATACTTGACGAACTTGATGCTTTATGTTTATCTGTTGGTTTTATCTGCCTACATTCAACACTTCCTGCATATACACTTCCTAATTGCCCTGTAATCATTGTCTCTGCTTCTGAATTAGCTGCTGCAGATGTAAAAGTTTGTTTTGAATAACAATATTCCTTTAAATAAGGAGGTAAGATACTTATAACTTCTCTTGTTCCATCCTGAAGCCATTGAGTTAAATCTGCTTGACTAGGAGTAGATGAACCATCAATAGATAATCCTATTAGTCCTTCTATTTGTGCTTCAAAAGTTGCCATTATCTTCTATTCCTATCTGCTATATCTTCATCAATTGTTGTTTGGCTAAATTCAACTTGTGTTTGTCCACTCCAGGTCTTTCTCATATTAATATGGTCTGATATATTGCCTGATGTTCCAAACAATCTTCCGCATTCACATAAAGGTGTAGCATTTCTTGCAAAATCCTTGCATTCTTTACAATTCTCGCAATAATATGTTCTAATTCCTTTCATATCTCTCCTGTAATTTAATATAATTAGTCTTCATTAACAAACGTGTTACTACTAGCCAAAGCTTGCGCTTCAGATTTAGTAAGTACACTAAAATTAGGATATGCTTTACTAGCTCCTAATGCTACAAGCTCTGATAGAACTCCTTCTTTCATAGACCATTCACCTTTGATAATACAATATGCTTTATCATGTGAATATCTTGGAGCACCTACTTTACCTGCAAATATAATATCATTCCAAGTAGGAGATGATATATAAGTAATATCCCCAGTATCTTCATCTACTGATTCTATTATTGGATATAGTGCTTTTAATTTGGTACCAACAGCACTATCATATGCACTGCTTGGTAGACAAAAATACATTTCATAATGTGCCATTATCTGTGACTCCTTTTACCTGCGTTATAATTTCTTAATACTTCTGCTGCTTCTAACTTTTTAGTATAAAACTTAACATCATCTATTTGTCCATTAAATTGACCATCAGATTCTGTATCTGATTTAATACCTACACAAAAATCTCTATGAGCAGTAGGGTCTAAAGTTCCATCAGAACCAGATATACCTGTAGCAGAACCTTCTGTAGCTGAATTTAAATAAATCTGACCATTTCCATTTCTATCATATGTAACTACAGCATGTTTCCATTTACCATCACAAACATTAGTAGAACCTGCCCATGTAGTAAGAGCTGTATCATCATCTAATTCAGCTTGAAGATTATTACTTCCATCTATATAAAGTTGGTATCTTTTTCCACCGCCTCCTTCTTCACCTTTACCTAATACTGTTTTAACAACTGCAAGTTCATCTGTCTTAAACCAACACTCTATACTAAAGTCTGAAGTTCCTGCGAAACCTCCTGTTGGTGAATCACAATATCCTCCAGCATCTGACAAATTCAAACTATTAGTAGCTCTTTGTCTATTCATTAGAAATCCTTGAGAATCTCTTGAACCATCTGCTCCTGCTGTGATTAACATTGTTTCTGTTAGATTGTTTACAGTTCCATGATTTCCATTTCCAGTTAAATCAGTCCAAGTTGCAAGTCCATTATTTCTCCAATAACCTTTTAAGAAAATTTCTTTAACACTTATATTAGATACATTAAGACTTCCAGTTCCAGTATCAATTTTTTGAATATATATAAGACTTCCACTTGCTGTGTGGTTTTCGCTTGTCATTGGAAATTGTTCTGTAAAAGTTCCATTTGAATAATGAGTTGTCCCTGCATCGAAGAATTCACCACCAGCATCATCCTCATCGCCATAAAGAATTACTCTTATACCATTAGCAGCTCCACCATCATGTCCTGAAACTGTAAAAGTAACTTCATATAAACCATTACCTGTACTATTTAAATCAGGGATAACTTGTTGATAAACATTGGTTGCGTTTGGAGAATTTGCAAATACAATCATACTACCATCACCGCTTACCGTATCTGAATCTCCAGCTGCACCTATACTTATAGCTGCACTAGAATTCCATTTATTAGTATCAAAAGAACCTAATATAGTCGTTGCATCTAAAGCTTTACCATCATTGTATAATTCGTTTATATTGTCTGCTGATAGTACTGAACCCCAAAAAGATACTTCTGTTATACATCCAGCGAATGTTTCGGTACCATTATCCTCATTTCCTATTAACAAATCTCTAGATGCATCTGTATCATAAGTTCCAGCTGGGCCAGTATCTTGCTCAGTTGAATCAACAAGTTCTCCATTTACATAAAATTTAGGCTGATTATCTGGACTATCATCATTCCAAGTCAAAACAACATGATTCCACTTTCCTATTTTTAAACTTCTATTATCAGTAATCCATAATCCGTTAGTAGAACTAAAAGAAGTGTCAAATCTTAATTTACATTCACTCCCTGAATGATTAGAGGTAGCAAGATACCATCCTGCTGTAGGGCCAGTTCCTGATGCTTTTTGTATTATTCTCCCTGTATCACCAGCTCCATCCGAAATTGGATAAACCCAAGCAGATACTGTTCCACCACCATCAAATATGTCATCAATATCAGAACCAGAGCCGCAATCAACATCATAATCAGTTCCTGGGTCTACACCTGGAAACCAAGCCAATTGATTATAAGATTGTAATGCTGTTTGTGGTATATCAAGTTGTTGGTCTGCATCTGTCCAACCTGTTGCTGTGCCCACTTCTTTTAAACTAAAATTATCAAAATAAACTGTAAATGCACTAGAAGTAGTTGCATTAATCATAATTTTAGCGTGGTCTGTAGTTCCAGCATATACAAAATCGAAATAATCTGTTGCTGCAGTTTTAGTTGCTGTGTATGTTTTATCACTATCAGTATCCATAGTATTACTTGTATTTGCTAATCCTATAGACAATGTCCCAGATGTATAAGCGGTTATTTCAATAGAATAACTTAACCTATAAGTTCTACCAACTACCATAGTATCACTATCTTCCCAATGAGCTCCATCAAGATAAGCTCCTTTATTATTAGAAGCATCACTTGTTACTGCTAAATGTAAATAATTATCTGTGAAATAAGTTCCCTCTGTAGCCCCTGAAGAAGCTGATTCATTATAAGTATCCCAAGCGTTACTACTGCTTCTATTTGTCCATTCACTTGCTCCTCCAAAATTTCTATTCCAAAGTGAACTTATCTGTTCATCACCATAAAATACAGTTGTTGCATGATTTTTGTCGTTTACAGGTTTAAGAGAAAAATTCTTGACATATGCAATTTCGCCACTACCTAAATTATTAAATCTTAAATCTGAATCAGTTGTATTTTGAGCTGTAAAATATATGTCATAAGTATCCCATTCTGTTGTTAAATTTCCAAAATTAACTAAATCCCCACTTCCTGTTCTATCATAAGTAATTTGAGCTGCAGTACCATCCATTTTAGCATCTACTGTCATTTTATATGTTTGTCCAACAGTTAAATCAGAATCTAATGTTGATATATTTCTAAGATATACATAAGCACCTCCAGAACTATTAACATAAGTTACTTTTATCGCATCACCATCTAATGCTATTTCATTACTTCCATATGCGACCCATCCACTTAAATTTCCAGATTGCTTATCAGAATCCCATTTTTCATCACCCAACCCTGTATTTGAAGCATCAAGTATATATGATTGTTGTCCTCTATGTCCATCATTCATTGGATACCATGCTTTAAGATTAGAGTTTGTTAATAATGTACCACCTCTGTTTAAAGCTAATTGTTCAGGGTTATTGTAATCGTATAATGCATCATCTGCTGTCCATGCTCCTTGCCATAATTGTAAATCAGATAGCTTGCCATCCCAAAGTCTTGGGGAACCATCACTTCTTTTTCCAATATATTCAAAAACTAAATCTGCATTATGACTAGATGTATCAATAACACCACTGCTACCATCTTGAACGCCATTTAAATAAAAAGTAACATTTTCATCTCCATCAAAAACAACCACAGCTCTATACCAAACACCAGTCTCTACTACTTTATCTCCTGTTCTCCAAGCTGGAGTACCTCCTCCTACTATATCCCATACACCTAATTTTCCGCTAGAATGTACACAAAAATAAGTAGAAGATATAGTATAACCTCCTCCTATTATAGCTGCAATACTAGAATAATCATTTACATTAATCCAACAAGCAACAGTCCATGCTCTATTTGCTTGAGTTGTTTCAGCACTATAATCAACTAAAGTTTTCTTTTCCCCTAAATTTAAATAATCAGTAACCCCATCAAACTCTAATGCTCTACCTGAATATATTTGTCCATGATTGTTATTACCAGAGGTATCTAATGCTCTGGCTTTTGTTGGTTTTAATATTGTTTGTATAGTAGCTGGCATTATATTAATTCTCCATCATTTCCACTACTTTCTTCTACTTTCATTCCTGAGAAATAAGTTATATTAGAAATGCCAGTTCCAGTATCATTAGCACTTCTTAAGTAAAAATTAATACTAGTTGTATCTGCTCTCATATATACCGAAGCGTATTCCCAATCTGTAGCATTTGTATAGGCAGAATATTGACCATCAGGGTCTTCTCCAGAATCATAAGCTCCCATTCTTAAAGATTTAGTTGGAGTCGTCATAGGAGTATCTGTCATCATATAGCAAGAAAATTTATATACCTTACCTACAGTACAAGCTACAGTTTTATACATACTATTTTGAGATTCACTATCATCTTCACTTCCATTTTGAATTTTAACAGCTCTTCTTCCATTTTTCGTAACAGTAGTTACATCACCAACAGCTCTTATATTGACACCTAAAGACCATCCTCCAGAAGTACCACCACCATCACTTTCTACATCTGCACTTAAAGTTTCTTCTAATACAGTAGTATTAAAAGAACCGTTATTGTCGAATACAAGTTTATCTGAATAGTTGTAAGAAGCTGTTGGATTGTTTGAATTATTTGTATTAATTGATGAATCTATAGTTTGTCCAATTGTCTTGTCTAAATTCCACCATGATACTAAATTTGTTTTTTCACTATCTGTTAAACCTGCATAGTTTTTATTCATAATAGATTTGACTTGTGGTTGAGTTAATTTCCCTGTCCACATACCAACATTACACATATATCCCCCAAGCCAAAAAGCGCCACCATCAGTGCGACCAAAAACAAGATTTTTAGCTTCATTTGGAATCGATATAAGAGTTCCACTAGCTCCTCCTGCACCTAAATTAACTCCATTAATATATCCATCGATAGTATCATCAGTATTAGAATATACAATGGCAATATGTGTCCATTTATTCTTAGGAAAATTAGTATTGTTATTATCCCAATGTTCATAAGCACCAGCTGATGATGAGCCAACAGAAAATGCCAATCTACCACCATTACCTGTCGGGTCATATCTAAGCCCAAAAGAAGAATTTGAATCCCAATATCCACCTTTGTCTACAAGACTAGCAGTATCATCATCTGTACGCATAACCCAAAGAGAAATAGTTAAATCATCTGCTCCATCAAAAGATGTAACATCTCCCATTGTTACATACTCAGAAGAACCATTAAAAAAAGCAGCACCATCACTTACAGGTACGACTGCTCCTGCATCATATTTATGTTTTAATACGAGATTATCAGTTATAATTCCAGGTGTAACTATACCTGATTTAGATAAGCCAGTTCCTAATCCTAAAGGCATGATTAACCTCTGTAAGCTATTACTTTACCAGACTCAAGAGAAAATACTTCAAATCTCCCATATATCGTAAGTCCTGCTGGTATTGTAAAATCAGCCGCATCTTCCATTGTATTGGCTATATTAGTGCAATCACTAACATCTACGACTGAATCTTCTATTGCAGTTATTGCAACAAAATCTCCTGTATGTTGACCATCATCATCTATGAAGACAGAGCCTGCTTGACCCATTCCTGCGTTTTGAGCCTCTGCTACTGTGAATTTATGTAAACTTTTTGCCATTTTATTCTCCTTTGTGAGTGTACTTTAAGCTCTGGCAAGAGCATGAATGTACTTTTATTGTTAAAAATTCTTAGTAGATTCGGAGGCCACCCTTTATACGATAGCCTCCATAGTTCTACAAAACTATTAAACCTTATTAATTCGGTTTATTGGTCAGCGAAAGTAATTGCAGTGTTAGTTGCTGAAATAACATTTCCATTAACATACCATAACAATCCATCACATACGAACTTAACAAAAGTTCCACATTCAGGAGTTAAAACACCCATCTTGGAATTACTACTGTTATTAGAATCAACTACAGCACTAAGTTCACCATCTGTATCAGCATGATGAGCTCCACCAACAAAGTAATTAACATCTGCACCTGTATCAAATAACCAATCATGAGCATCAGCGGCAGTACCACTATACCAAAATTCATATACAAGTCCAACTTCTTCTGCTGGGAGAGTTATTGTGCAATCAGCTGTCAAATCAGGCATACTATGAATTTTACCTGAATCTGCTGCTAATACTGTATAAGTTGCTGCATCTGGAACCTTTACAAGGCCTTCTGCATTTCCACCATAACTATTGCTATTTTCATTTATTATATCACTTCTCATTAGATTGCCTCCAAGTTGATAACTGCGTGAGTTTCAGGAAGAGATATTTCAAGACCAGCTTCAGTCAATATCATATCTTTTCTTAAATCCTCATCAGCTTGTTGAACGTTAGTTGTAATTGAGGTATCACGATTAACTCCATTACCAACAAGTGGTCTATAAGAAACATGGTCAAGGTCAACAAAAGCCATAAGTCCTGAAGAATTATTTCTGAACAATGGCTCTTTAACAATACTGCAATCACCATGAACAGTTTCAATTTTCATAACTTTATGACCAAATGAACCTTTACTTGCTTCAAAGTTATACTGACTTTTTTGAGCAGTTAAACTTCCTTCAGCAAATCCACTTATTTTATTAAAGTGAGATATTACTGGTAAAGAAGCTAAACATAACTTATTACTTGAACCACCTCTTGCAGGGTCATACATAATTTCAAATGCACCTAGCAAGTTATCATAAGTCATTTCACTTGTTGCCCATCCACCTAAATATGGTTTATCTTCAGCATATGCAGCTAATTCTCCACCACCTGTATTTGTTCCATTCTTAAGTACATGACCTACAATCCCATCAGTATATTGAATGCCACTCTGTGAGCCTTGCATACCAAAAAGCATTGCTCTTTCAATGTCAACTTTATGTTCTCTTAATTTAAGATTCCATAATCTTGCCCATTCATCAGAATAACCACGATAGACAGTTGCTCTAGCTGTATTAGACATCTCACAAGCTGTTTTAAAGATTTGGGTATAACCATAATCATTATCAAGCTCTTGAGACCATACATCTGGAGCACCTGAACCTTGCTCAAATGATGTTCCAATAACTACAGCATCAGCATTATCATCAAGTGTTGTAGTTGCAGCACCTGCTGTAGCTGCTATTGTTGTAACCTGAATTGTAGTATCAGCTGAATTATGTTGAACTGACTCAATTCTACCTGTTGCTCTTGTTACTGACTCGGTATCTGTGCCACCATCTTTATTTACATTTTGTGCAAATTCAACAACCATACCTTTAATAAGCCAATTAACAGCTGCACCACCAACATCTACAAGAACTGCAGTGCTTCCACCTGGTGCTGCTAATGTTTGACCTCCATCAATTTTAAAGCTTCTATCAGTAATAGAAACCTTTGTTCTATCTTCCAAAAATCTGAATTGAGAATCAGATGTTGGAACTTTTCCTACTTTTGACAAATATACGAAAAACGGAGATTCTTCTGGAGCTAAGTCTGCGACCCTATCGCTAAAATCATACAGTCTTCTTGATGGTATAGTACTATCAATAACTGCACCAGGAGTTCCGAATTTTACTTGTCCACTATTATAAGTAGCCATTTATTCTCCTTTAGTTTATAATTTACAATACATTAGCACGACTACCAGCTTTTGTAATTGCATCCCACATTGAATCTTTGTCATCTTTCTTTACAGGTTTCTCACCATTTAAAATACCAGCTTGTTGAGGAACTGCTTGATTTTGACGAATTGCATCAAGTGGGTTATTTGCATTACTTTCACCTTCAGTCGGCTTTTGAGTTACAGCTTGCCACATATTAATAGCACCATCAATACCATATTCTGCAGGATTCTTACTAGCAAAATCCATAAAAGAGGAAATTTGCTCAGGATTTAATCCTTTGTTAGCAAGTTCAGTTTGAAGTTTAGACATACCAACTTCTTTTTTCACATCACCAACTTGGTTTGATACTGCTTTATCAATTGTGTCTTGTAACTCTTGTTGTCGAAATTTATACGACTTAGACGATGGGTCATTATAGGCTTCCCAAGGGTCAAACTCATCCTTAGATAATTCAACACGTTGTTCTTGAACTGCTGGTTGACCACCCTGAACCATACCACTAATGGTATTTACAATATCAGGTCGTGATTCCAACATTTGTCCAACTTGTTCGTATTGTTTTAACTTTTGGTTTTCAGCTTGAAGTTTATCTTTCTCTGATTGGAAATACTTAGCTTGTGATTCCCAGTCACTTCCAGACTCTTGCTGCTGAGTTGCTTCATCTTGCCCTACATTATCAGTAACTTGACCTTCTTCAAGATTGTTATTTTCTAATGCGTTATCCATTTTACTCTCCTTTTCTTTGCAATCTCTCTTGCTTTTCTTGAGCTTGGCCACGTAAACGTAACTTCTCTGCTTCGAGTTTAACTGCGCTTTCAAGTTTTCCAACCGCTAAATTATTAGCTGACTTGGATTGTGATTCTTGTGATTTAAGCTCAGATTTGAATTTCTCAACTTCAACTTTCTTCCTTGATGAGATTGACTCTCTGTGAGCTGTTTGTAAATCACCTTCTAAATTTTTAATTTGTTCTTGAGACTGCTGTAACTGCGCTTGTAATTTAGCAACAATATCCATTCTTTGCAACACTCCCTCTTTATCAAATATATCTGTTTTCATTAATGCTTCAGTTTGGTCTATTAAACCAGACTGATAAGCTTCCATATAAATTGACCATTCACCCCATCTATTTGATGGCATTGTTGAATTACCAATTATATTTATATCATATTGTCCAATTGTTAAATCATTCATCATCTCACTAATTGCTTGAGATTTATCATTATAGAAATTAACCATATATTCACTCATATCATTATTTGGTTGAACAACTCTAAATACTTTCTTAAATGTATAATGTTCTTTAGATAGATTATAAACAACTTGTCCCAAACGTCTAAGTGAACCCTCAATATCTCTTAATTTAGATTTACTTCTTCTTTGCCCAAAATCTTCAAGCATCATTGTAGCTGAAGATGTTTTAGGAGCAACAGCAGAATTACCTTGCATCATTTCAAATATACCCATATTCAAATCAATATATTTCTCAATAAGCTGAGGCAACTGCATAACTGAGTTAGATAAAGGTTGAGGAGAGGGAAAATGCGGTTCACCAAAAGAAGGGTCATATTCAATAGTTGCATTCGGATTTGCCCAATTTCTTTCAAGTTCTTCAATATCATCAACACTTCCCTGTGGTATAAGTAATTTTAATCCAGATGACGCTTGCGCATGAGATGTAATAAGCGACATAGTTTTATTTAAAAATCTTTGGAAATCTTTATTCTTTCTTACATCACTCATAGGATATGGAGTATTAGTCCAAATGTTTGGTACAGGAACAATAGGATATTTATCAGTATTTAATATGTGTTCATATAAAACTATTTGCCCAAGAGTGCATGTAAGCTTAATTCTTGTTTGTTGAACCTCAACAACATCAATTAATCCTTGTTCTAAAGCTTTTGCAATTTTATTATCAGATAAGAATTTTTCCATATTTTCAGAATCAAGTATTCTTTCTTCCCCTGATTGCATATCAAGAATTCTATAATAAGGAACTTTGACTTTAGAAAAATGCTCAATTAATTGATATTTCTCTGCTCCCTCGCCTGTATCTTTATCTTTAATATAATCAGGAGTAAATGTTCCAACGGTTCTTTGATTCTTAGGAGAAGGATAAGTATCATCTTCATAATAAGATTCAACTAAATCAATAAGAAGCTTACCATCTTCCTGTTCTTCTGATAATTGTGGATATAAATCCATCAATTGAAATTTTGTAAATATTGTAGATAGCATCATACCTGTAGCATCATCAAAGTACTTACTTCTAGCATTAGGGTCAACTACTACTCTAAACGGGTCTACATAAGTAAATTTAACTTCGCCTCTACCATAATCAGCTTCTCTATCTACATATGCATAAAGATAACCTAATCCTGTGACTGCATAATCATGTATAGCTTGTTTAAATACTTCGTTACCATCAGATATATTCCAAATGTATTCAAGTATTGTTTTCCAAACACCTGCCAAATCACTATCTGAATCTTCTCTCGGCATTGCCGAAAATTTTGGAGGTTTAGATGTTATGATAGCTTTAAACTGCTCAATTGCAGAATATATTCTATCTAACGGTATATTTGATTGATTTCTGGATGCAAGTTCTTCTGCCTCTGCTGCACTGAAGTGATTTCCTAAATAAAAATCAATATCTTCACGAGCATGGTCTTCCCATTCTTTACGAGCATCATGCCATCTATCATACAGTTCTTTGGTAT
>Ga0315316_10001315_pt1 | contig 17286 bp, 32 predicted proteins | sample M160m3416metaG_FD_203702 | JGI IMG/M metagenome (GOLD analysis project Ga0315316, IMG submission 203702) | Ammonia-oxidizing marine archaeal communities from Monterey Bay, California, United States - M1 60m 3416 | ecosystem: Environmental > Aquatic > Marine > Intertidal zone | place: USA... | reverse complement strand
TATAGCAGGATATTTATCACCTAATCTATGAACCTGATCCGTAGTCTTGTCACCATAAACAAGAAAACGATTATGCCAAAAAGGCTGTTTCGCTTTTGCACTTCGTCTTGCACCTTTAAGTAATTTAGAAACTCCAGCAATAGGAGCGGTAGCCAACATTAAACCAGCTCCTCCTAAGCTTTGTGGGGAGAAAAAGTCAATAGTATTAGACAAAGCCTCTTTTTGTTGAGAAGCAACTTCGAGGTCTTTATCCTTTATACCAAAATAATGTAATACATCAGTAACAGTTTCACCTACCCACATAGGATCTGAAGATGGTTGTGGTTCTACATATTCACCATCTTGCATATAACCCTGAGGATCTTCTGTGCGAGTGGCATCGCCAGGAGCAGCAGGACGCTCTGCGTCCAAAAATTTTAGAATTGAGCTGATTGTTTCGTTATGATTCGGTTCGTGCATCAGTTACTTCGCCTTTTAGTTCTGGGCGTTTCGCTGAGTCTAGCATGTCTTTGTCAAAACCTTGAAATACAGCTCCTGTCAATTGAGTTACTTTTTGTTTTGGAATTACATCTGCGGCATCCCACAACATAGACAATGCTTTTAATCTGTCATTGGATCTATCTGCATGCTCCGCTTCAAGTTTTACACCTTTAATAAGATATTTAAGATCTATTCCCATGTCTTTTAAAACAACATCAAGTTCTTCTTTTACAGCACTCACAATACGCTCCTGTTTTATAAGGACGGCTGATTTCATTTTTGCATACCTGACATTATCAGTACCGTATGCTCTTTTGTAGGCATCTTCAGCGGAAAAACCGTTAGCTATATACTTGGAAAATGCAGCTTCATTAGCTGTCAAATAATTACGAGTCTTTATTCTCTTTGTAGTATTATTAGAAGCTCTGGCTGAAAAAGAGTATATATTCTCTCTTTTCTCTGTATCCATCTTATCTTTTTTTCTACATAGATAAGTACCTGTGCAAGTTCCTATATATTTTATTGGATCCTTTCCACGATTTAATACTGTATTAACTCGAAGGGCTTGAATAATGTTCCCATCATCAGCTCTCATCCAATCACCAACTTCGGCATTACGCCAATTTTCAATTATCTTTATATCTGAAGGGATCTCTTCGACTTCCTCAAATACGGGATGGGTATTACTACCAATAGTATATTGACGCAATTTAATAATCTGTAGGGTTAGGCTTCACCAACGTATTCTCCATCAAATTTTGCGAGCACTTCCCCAATTAGGTCTGCTTGCGCAAAAGCTTCCATTACTTCCGGGCTTGCATTGATAGTTAATGGTTTTTCATCCTCAGTGGTCTTTTCAACCAATGATTCTATTTCATCCATATCATCATCATAAGTAATAGTTAAGATATATTTTTTCATGCGTTATGATACAACATATACATATTTATTAAAAGTCATATTATATTTTATTTTTTACTTGCCCCGTATAGGTCAAAACCCTTACCGTCTAGCGAAGCAAAAGCACTCTCTTTTTAAATTTAGAGCTGTGCTATTTTTTTTGCAGTCGATTATATAAAACCCCCCCCTTTTTCAGATCCAGGACAACACTTCTTCGTTAAATCTCAGGAAGTTCAAAAATTACCACAAAATAGTAGACGGATAGTTATCACCTTACGGGGGTCGGCTCCAGATTGTGATTCCCAATTCTGGATTAAGTCTTAAATAAGGAATCAATAACCTATTGAAAAGGATATCAATATTATGGCAACACCAATCGATTATCAATCGCAACCTGCAATCTTCACCCTCGGTCAATCATCCACTGGTCGTTGGGGCTATCGCTCCGGCAACACCAAACGTGGTCTATCTTTCGTTGACGCTGAAACTGGTGCGGTGAAGGAACTTCCCAAAGCCACCACTTACAAGCTTAGCAACGTAGACACACGTGGTGATGACCTCATCCCAGATGGCATCTCTCTTGAGATTGAATACGCTGATATGACCCACGCTGAGTTCGTCGAAGCCTTTACCGACAATGAGGGCTACGCACCTCCTTCACGAATGCTCTATTACGGCATTGATGAAGAAACTGGTGAGCCCGATTGGCGTCAAGGCTAATCCTCACTTCAGCTTCAGACTTCCCTCCAAGCTAGCGCTTGGGGGGTAAGTCTTTTTTATCATACTTAAAGGTGGGATGCGTTATAAGTTCTCTCTTCTACTTTCTTAAACGTGTCCTACCTATAAGCTACACATACATTCACACACTACATATTATTAACCGAAACCAATAAGGGAATACAATTATGACTTTCACTATCGCAATAACCGCCTACTTTATACTTAGTATAGCTGTAGTAATAAGCCTGCGAATACAATTACGTAATGCTATTAAATTAGCTCACGCACATAAACTAATGTATTTAATGTCAGAAAGAGCAAGTCTTGACATATCAGAATATCACGCTACTTCAGACGAGGCTGATGCAATAGATGATCAGATAGAAGAGCTAGATAATAAATTCGATGAACAAGTCAAATACATCAGTATTGATGAGGCACGCAAGCTTACCGAACAAGGGGATAAATAATGACAGATTTAAACATATTCTACCTATCAATAATAACTTATATGATACTTAGTGCAGTAGTAATTATTATGCTAAGAGTACAAATAGATATATCCAAGAAGAAACATCGTGACGATAAACGTGAGATAAATGCTTTAAAGGATACATCACCAAGATTAAGAGCAGAAAGAGATAATCAACAACAACTTCACCAAAAGAATCTAAAGATTGCTATGTTACAAGATGAATTAAAGTATTTTCAACAAAGTGAAAAAGAATTACAACTATTTATAATACACCTAAAAGAAAAATTACATAAAGAAAAGAGGAAGAAATGACTGATAAAGTAGATTTTAGAATAATGAGCAGACATAAATGTCACGGTTGTGATAGTCCGCTAAAACTGAATTTAGTTAAGAAGAAACAAAAATATAATGATAAGACAAAACAAGCAGAATTAGTAAAAAGAGTCTATTGTTATGATTGTTGGAAAGAGAACCATGCCAAGAAGTAAACACCATACTAAGAAAATGAGCGATTCTAAACGTCGCAAGAGAAACAATATTCGTAAAGCTATAACTAAATACCTATCAGGACGAGCACAACTGGCTGCTAAGGTTGCGATGGTTCCAGAAAAAGATAGAGATAAAAAATTTACAAGAGTATTTCCCGATAAACTATTAAAGAAAGCAAAGATAATATAATGATGAATGACATTGACCTAATATTAAAAGAGATCGCAACTATTATAAAGAATATCCTAAAAACAGTAGATGATTTAAAGGTGAGACTGGATAAACTTGAAAGTTTTGTTGATATGGATGCTGAAATGAGAAATGCTAACGCTGAATACGCTGAAGATATTGACAACCAAGCATTAGCACAAGGTAGGGAAAGTAGTGTTGACATTGAGTAGTCAGTTTCCCTTCTGACACGTCTCATAATACTCAATGAACAGTTGAGGCAGAGTGTGCGGAGCATTCTGCCTTGACAATAAGGGAAATTATATGAAACTCAAACAAAAAATTAAATTAAAGACCCAAGCAACTATTAAATGGATGGATGATGATGAAGATGCTAAGATATGGGTCCGAGAAAATAAAATAACTACTAAACAAATGAGAGTCGATAGATACATAAGAAACGACTTTTATTTCAATAAAGAAAAGGATAAATAATGGTTAAATCAAATATGAGCGTATACGCAGTACATCTATATAAATTATATGGTGCACAATGGGTATTCGATGACATAGCAAATAAAATCGAAGCTGAGGCTTTTGTAGCAGGTGCAGATAAAGTACTTGACGCAGAAATTCCTGAGTATGATTCTAGTAAGATTTATATCTTACAATTCTCTAAAACAGACTTTCCAGGATCTAAACATCTAGAAAGAATAAATAAACAATATTTAAGGGAAAATTTAAAGAATACTAAGCATGAAGTTACTGATTCTGGATCATTCTGGGAATCATCAGCATTACCTGAAGACGATAATATATTATGGCTATGCGATACACTTGATGTATATTTTGGTGATGATGTAGATATAATATACTATAATGTCATTACAACTAAACCAGCAAACGGTACAAACTAAAATGATTACATTAAATATATACTTATTATTATTTATAATAGGGATTACAGCAATATCTTTATTTTTAAATATATATTGTACTATAAAGATGAATTATTTTATAATAGATGATACAACTATAGAGCAACTTCATCGTCAAATTGAAGAGCTACATGTTGATAATATGCATCTACAAGAAAAAATAACTAATCAAAAAACATATAAAGTAATTGAGGCAGCACAGCCATAAAAACTCGTGTTATTTACGGATCTTTAAGCTAAAGAGAAGTCATAACATGATAGGTAGGATTTGTACATTATACGGTAAGCGCCGGCTAGACCTATTGACGTGAGTTTACACGATACATTTAGAAACTGAATTTTGAATACTAGAATAAACTAATTCAGACTTTATGTAGCAAATCCTACTGCTCGTTATTAAAAGGGCTTAGATATTTATTTGTCATTAATAAATTGATAATATGTAGGTTAATTCATTAAAAATAAGTACTAAGTCCTTTAGTTATAAATTTGAGAGAAGTTTAGGCGGCAATAAAAACCCAACATTACGTAAGTAGAGAACTTGAGGATATCCAGCAGACAGCACTGCAACTCGAAAAGCAAAGGTTCTTCTCTCAATTTTGGGGTAGGCATCAAAGAGCCTGGATGCATTGTAAAAGACGTCAAAGTATACATTTTGTCTACTCCAAAAAATTAAATAAACATAACAGAAAGGGAATCAATGAATCTCTCACAATTAACAGATATATTATTAGATCTTAAAATATCAATAGATAATCATAAAGTTCATGATATTAAAGTACACATGAAAAGATTAGAGCAAATAGGTTTGGAAATACAAATAAAAAATAAAGAAATTATTAATTCATACAGACCAAAACGTAATACTCCAGAAAGAGAGAAGAGATAATGCCAGATAATAAAGATATGGAACTAGATGCTAGACCAGAACGATCAGAATATGACGATAATGTTATTATAGAAATAAATAAAGATGGATCATGTCAAGAATGTAAGGGATATGGTGTTCAATTTTATTCTTATAATGTATTTGACATAGATGGAAATATTAAACAAGAAGTAGAAGAAGAGCCATGTGATAAATGTGGAGGTAGATTATAATGCATACAGTTAATACCAAAAAATTAAGAGAAAAATTTAAAAATGCTGGTGTTCAACTATCTGCAACCAGTATAAATGTAATAAATGATCATATTGATCGTGAAATCTCTAAAATGGCTCAAAGATGTAAAGATGGGAATGTAAAAAGACTAACTCCTGAGTTATTTTGGATAGCATTGGGGAGGTATAATGCACGGGACGATAAATGATGGATATTATGTTAAAAAAGAGAACGAAAAAGATAAATTAAGAATGTCTGGTGGTGCTTGGACCATAAATTTAGATGAAATTAACAATAAAGACATCACAGATATTGTATATTTTACAGAAAGTTACATTTACAGAATAAGTTACAATAAAGCACAAGAAAAAGGATTCATCAAGCATTTAGCTGGTGAATTAAAGTTAATAGTACCAATTAAACATTGGATAAAAAAAGAAAAATAGGGATAAAAATGAAGAAAAATGAAGAAAAGGTAATGACTAAGATCTATGAAAGACTAGAACTTGGTAGAATACGATATGGTGGAGATATTCCACTAAATGGTAAAAAAAATAGAGATAATTTACAAGAAGCAATAGAAGAAGCTTTGGATTTATCTATATATACGGCTGCATTATTACTTGAAAAGAAAACTCACATAAATAAATACAAAAAAGCTTATGAATCATTTATGAATAGATGGGATAGTTTACCTCCTTCTGATCAATATGATATAGGCGAAGAATTAGAGGAATTAGGATTATGACTAAATATGATGTAACATTATTGCAAAGTTCAACTGGTACAAAATTGGTGGAATTAATACTTGAATTACGTAAAGAAATGAGAATGTGGAAAGATGAATATCTTAAAATGATAGATGCTTCAGATCCTTATATTGTTGAAGATACAACATTTATTGAATTGAATAAAAAAGTAAATATGCTTAAAAAAGATCATCATAATGCATTAAATTCCCTAACAGGATTTAAAGGTAAAATTCATAGTGAACAATTGAAATATATGAGATCGGAGAAACGTCGTGATAGATACAAAACTTCCAATTAATCCAATAGAAATTTACGATAGATATCTTGGCGTAAAGAATGAAGAGAAATCCGCTGTAAGAGATAGAGAAAATTTTGAAAAATATTCAGCATCTAGTGCTGGATTATGTATTCGTAAACATTGGTATGGTTATAATAATTATAATAAAGCATTATCAGATATACCAGGTGTAAGAAGAATGAGACTTGGCACAATAATGGGTGAAGATTTTGATGATGCAATGAAATGGTGGGCAAATAATGAATTAGAAGCTGGAATACCATATGATAATGAAATTGTAAACATTGAATATTTTATTGAAAAGGCTGTTTCACATAAAGAATTAAACCTAAATGGTCATTTTGATTTATTAATTGTGGTTACAAAGCAGGATGGACCTAATTTAATTAAGTTAGGTTATCTATTTGATTATAAAACTAGTAATACATGGAAGTTTAGAACCATATTTGGTAAAAAGCCTGATCTTTATCCATCAAATAATTATGAATTCCAATTAGGTACCTATGGATTTATGATTCAAGAATCTAAAGAGCTTTGTGATAAAATTGTTTATATGGCAAATATTTATATAAATAAAGATAATAGTGAAGTTAAACACAAAGAAGCGCCATTAGAATATATGGGTCATGCAAGAAATTATTGGGAAATAATAAATAAATATCAAAAAAAAGATGTCCCACCTGCATTCTCATTAGGAGCTAGTGGACGTGCACCATACATGAAATGGGAATGCACTGGAACTTATTGTGCATTTAGAAATCATTGTGATTCACCATATAAAAATAAGGAGATTAAATAATGGATAAAATACCTCCATCAAGAGCATATGTTAAAGTAAAACCAAAAAGAAAACCTAAAAAGAAAAACGTACAAGGAAATTGGCGAGGAAAAGAAGATAAATTTTTTAATTCTGTACGTAAAGGATTTATAAACTTAATGAAACCACCTAAATAGGAGAAATAATGGCACATCAAGACACAAATGAATTAACAATTTTATCAAATATGTTACCACAAATAGAAGAACATTTAAATAAAATTACTGAATTACATAAAACAGTTAGTGATCTTAAAACACCTGAAGCTCAAGTAAAGAAACGAGGATTTGATGGACAAGAATATGTTGAATTAAGCTATATGAAATTTGTAGCTGATATATATTTTCCAGGATGGTCCTTTGAAGTTGTATCCTGTGGTAAAAAAGATGATGGTGAATTTGAAGTTCATGGAAGACTAAGCTGGTATGATTGTGGAGTTAAAAGAACAGGTGATATGGTAGCATCACATCCATTTCAAAGGTCAACTAAAAATTCTGACCAATTTGTAGGAGGTGGTAATACTCGTAAAGCTGCAGTTACTAATTGTCATAAAAAAGCATTTAATACATATATGAATATCGCTGATGATGTTTATAGAAATCAGATGGTTGAATTAACCCCTGAAGAAAAAGTTTTGATTAAAGAGAAAATGATTGAATCAAAATTCTCTAAATCAGAAATAGAACGAATAGAAATGAATGTCAGGAAAGGCAAGATAACGCAAGTTGAGCTGCCTGAATTACTACAATGGATCGAACACGGTCCTAAAAAATAAGGAAATAAAATAATGAGTTTTGAAGAAAAAATGACATACTATGATCCATCAGAAACTAAAGAGTTTGTTGTGGTGCCTAAAGGTATGTATAAAGCAACTGTTAAAACTTTTGAATATAAAAGAGAATATACAAATAAAGATAACCAAAAAGCTGATATCTATGAAGCTACCTATACATTAGATAGTAGTGTTCAAGATATGACATTACGTGATGAAAAAGGTAATGAAGTAGATGGTTCACAATTTGTTGGCAGATCTGTAAAGAGTAAAGGTTTCTTCTTATGGAAATCACCTGATAAAGATGAATTTGTTGCAAATCCTGCTGGCAATAAAAGAATGGCTATATTTCTTGGTGTTATGAATTATCCTCTTGCAAAAGAAGAAATAGTTAATACTAAAGGAACAAAGGTAGAGGTAATTAAATTCCCTGAAACTATTGATGAAACAAAATTTATTGGTAACCCAGTAATCATTGATGTTGATCATGAAGAATTTAATGGCAATACATATGCTAAAGAAGTTAAAGTGAATAAATGGGATGATGCTCCTGTATCTGATAATAAAGATGACGAGGATCTACCCTTTTAACCCTTCCACATAATGGGAATCCCAAAAAGGGCTAGTAACGATGGCTCGCTATAACACAAGGTTCGAATCCTTAACCTTAACCACTGCGGTAAAGTGGCGTTAGTAGCCCGATTCCTTTAATATAGAAAGATTTCTTATGGAAACCCCTGAAGAAAATAAAATAAAAAAACCCGAAATAAAGTTACCATTAACTGCAAGTGAAATGTCACAGATTCTTGATGGACAAGAATTTACCTGGCAAATCAAAAAAGAAAATGGTGATAAAACAACCGTCCATGTTTTCTTAGATAAATATGGATCATACTTAGAAGGATAATAATAAAATGGTAAAATATCAACAAGGCGATGTAATAATTCGCAAACTTAATGAACCCATTAAGGAAACAAATAAAGATTATAATGATATTGAGCAAAGTTGTTTAGATAAAAATGAAAGATGGAATCAAGAAAATAGAACAGTAATTGCTGAAGGTGAAGCAACTGGTCATGCTCATGCATTTAATCAAACAAATAACCCTGATATTAACATTACTCTTTTTAAAGAGATTAATGAATATGGTAATATTATGAGTTCCCGTGGTACACCTGGTGTAATGAGAATTGAAGGTGGAGATGCTCTATTAACACACGAAGAACATAATCCAATATCTATTCCTCCTGGAGAATATCAAATAACTCAAGTACGTGAATTTGATTATCTTAGAAAAGAAATAAGAACGGTGGTAGACTAATGTTAAATGATATATTAACTCTTTTAAATTGGAAAAGAATATTAACGTTTGATCATGATCATAAAAACTATTCTGGTTATACATTAGTCAGAAAAGGTTTAAATGTATATGGATTTTGGAAAGGTTATCCATCTCCAGAAGATTGGAAAAATAAAGAATATGCATTTATCGCAAATAGAAAGAGTATAAAGTTAACTAGTAACAATTCAAATGGAGGTAGTTCTTGGGCTGCAGGAAGATTAGTGCAAATTGTATCTGATAATTCATGGAGAGTCACATTTAAAAATCATTTTATTCAATTTGATGAATTAAGAGAAGAAAATGACAGTAGATGGAGAAGGCAATGTCCTGAATATTATTTATTTGATGCAGGTAAAGATAAAGATGGTAAAAATACACCTAAAAAGAAAATACCTCTTTTTGGAACAATGGAACTAGCATATGATGGTAACTGTCTAAATCTTGATTCAGAAGAAGGTATAAAAGCTGTTGAAAGGTTACATGAATATCTTGATTTACTAAGAATGAGAACAAATCGTATGGCTAAAGCAAGAAGGGAAGAAAAGAAAGCAATTGCTGCTGCTGAACATGCAAAAGCAACTGATAATTGGCTTCTTGTTAATCCTTCAGATGCATTTAAGATCCGTAACGTTAGTGAAAGAAGACTATATCTTGATAGGTTTACACCAGAAGAGATAGTTGAAAGCATGAATCCTGAGGTCTTAGATAAATCTACTATTAATAATAGTGAATATGAGCTTATTAAGTTTGAGATAGATCCAGTAACTAAAGAACAAGCATATTATTTAAAAATGCTTAATCCTTCTACCGGTGAAACTCATCTTGAAGGTGTTGGTCCATATAATAGTAATACATTTGGATGGTCAGATGGAATTGAAGAAGAAACAGTAGAAGCTGCATTAATGTGGAGAGATGGAGAAAAGATGTATGATAATAAACCCTATGTTAACAAGGATGGTGTAAATACAGCAGAGAAAGTTAAAATAGATTATAATGCACCAGTGGCTATTACATAATGTCTAAATATAGTAGATGGCGTTGTCCTCGCTGTGGCTACACTACTGACCCAGCAGTTATGTCACGTGAGGCACGCCTATACTATAATGAATTAAAACCTGGGGTAAAGGATCTGATTAAAAAATTATTTAATATATGTAATAGATATGTATATAATGGAAAATTGAATAAACAACAACGTACTAAATTCATGTTTACAATTGGTAAAACTAAAGATGTTAAAGATATTATTCATGGTATAAATATTTATATGTCAGATAAAATGTATAAAAAAGGATTTACTTTAGATTATTTAGCTGCAATTATTAGAAATAATTCTGAACGTAAGTCTATAACATTAAAAGCAGAAAAAAGAATGAGAGGAATTGATCCTCCAGAGGAGTAATTATGGATGTAATAGCAGAAACACCTGGTGAAGAAGAATATTTAAATAAAGAAACAAAGATTCATTACGAAATTGTATCAAGTGATGGTACACATGTTGGTAAAGCACTAACATTAGATGGTGCATTAATAGCTAAATCTAGTAAAGTAGTAAAGAATTTAATAATAAAAAAAGTAACCGTCATAAAGGAGACAATATAATGCATGAATTAATGGATAAAAATGCAATGTTCTATGTAGGACAAACACCTTGGCATGGACTTGGTGAGAAATTAGAAATAGCCCCTAATACAAAAGAAGCCCTGAAGCTTGCTAAATTAGATTGGGAAGTTCATAAAGCTGAAACAGCTATAAAGATAGGTATGCATGAGACAAGTCATGTAGGTATTATGCATCGCTGGAAAGATAGTTATCATGATACAGGTTATTGCTGCACATTTAGATTTGATGAAAAAAAACAACCAGTAATACTTGGTCATGTATCTAAAAAATATGAAGTATTGCAAAATAAAGACGCATTTCAACCGTTTGATGAAGTTCTTTTAGATCGTGGATATACATATGAAACAGCTGGTGCAGTTAAAGATGGACAAAGAATATGGATATTAGCCAAAGCACCAGATGGAACATATATCGGTGATGATGCTCTTGATCAATATGTACTTTTATTTAATAGTCATAATGGATCCACTGGCGTAACAATGAAACCAACTGCAATTAGAGTAGTCTGTAATAATACCCTTGAATTCGCCTTAAATCGTGATAGTGATAGTGGTATTAGCTTACGTCATACAACTGGCGTAAAAGATAGATTAGACACCTTAACAAGTGCGTTAAAATCTTGTGAAGAAGATATGGAAGATGCTTTTATGATAATGCGCCGTATGCAAGATGCAGATGCTACAAAAGAAGTTATGGATCAATATTTTGAAGATGTTTTTCCTAGTTTAAAATATAGAGATGTTGAAGCATATCATCCAGTAACAAATCGCAAGATACCTAACTTTGCAAAACCTCAATATGATAAATTAATGGGTAATTTCTATTGTGGAGCAGGTAATAACGGTAAATCAATGTGGGATGCATATAATGCAGTAACTGAATATGTGGACCATAATAAAAACTATAAAGATCCTATATCATCAATTGGATTTGGATGGGGAAAAGATGTAAAACAGAAGGCTTTTAAGATTGCAAGTAAATACATAGATAGTTAAAATAACCCTACCCCCAAAACGGATTAATTATCAATTCGTTCAAGCAGGAAAATAAACAAAGATATAGAGCCAGATAATTGCCTCGGTTGGCTTTGAGGCTGACATTAATTGAAAAAGTGTTTCTGGCTCTGTGTCCCTAAAAGAAATGGAGACAATAATGCAAATTTATACCGATCCTCAATTATACATACAGGATTCATCAAATAAATACCTACTTAGAATTGATTCAGAAGAATGTAAAGTTCTTTTGGCAGCCCTAAAATCATTTAATTCTGTTAAAGCAGAAAATTCGCCTAATACAAAGAGTTTAGAAACCGCCATAAAAGAAATTGATCAAGCACTTGACGGGAAACTTAACATATCTAATGGTAGTTATCAGTCCCCTGAAGGTTGCAAATCATGTCAGGATTAAATGAAAAGATAATAATAGATAAAAAATTTGAAGATATGATTCCACCTAGCAGCGTTGAAGCTGAAGAATCTGTATTAGGTGCAATTATACTTAAAAATGAATTATTTAATGAAGTTAAAGAGTTCATACCTAAGTCTGATATATTTTATTATAATAAAAGTCAGATAATTTGGGAAAAAATGAATCAATTAGCAGATAAACATGAGAAAATTGATTGCATTACAATACTAAATAAACTTAATAAAAAAGAAAAACAAGAAATAACTGGTTATTATTTAACTGGGTTACCTGAAAAAACAATTACTCCCTCCAATGCAGCTAATTATGCTAAAATAGTTCTCGAAAAATTCTTACAAAGAGAATTAATAAACACTACTTATAGAATTCAACAATCAGCATTTGATTCAAATGAGAATTTTGATGATATGCTTAGTTCTATTAAAAAAAGTACAGATGAGCTTACATCTTTAACACCTAATAAAGAGCCTAATTTAGATGATATTGTTTTTGAAACATTAGAATCAATTGAAACTAGTGGTAATTATGTTAAATTTGGATTTAGTAGACTAGATAACTTAGCAGGGGGAATGACAAAAGGTGAAATTACTGTTATTGCTGGTAGACCATCACACGGCAAAACTACATTTGCAATAAATCTTGTAAAGAATTTTATTGATCAAGGATTAAAAGTTCTTTGTATTAATAGAGAGATGACAAATGTAGAAATGATGAAGAAGTTAATTGTTCTTGAAAGTGGAATTTTAAGTTATTCAGATATAAGAATGAATAATTTAACAGATCAATCTTATAAAGAACTACAGATAGTTAATGATAGAATTATTAAAAAATATACTAATAGATTAGTAATGTGTGATACAGCTAGAGATTTAACTACTTCTACAGCTCAAATAATGAGACATAATCCTGATGTAGTGATTGATGATTATATTCAATTAATTAAAATGGATGGTTATGATCAAAGAAGATTCGAATTAGAGACTGTAATGAATGAATATAAATGGTTAGCTAAAACTTATAAAATAGTACCTGTTTTAATTAGTCAGCTTAATAGAGATATTGAAAAAAGAATAGATCCTATTCCTAAAATGTCAGATCTTGCTGAATCAGGTTCAATTGAACAAGTAGCTGAAAATGTTCTATTTGTTTATTATGACTATAAAGTTAATTATGAAGAAAGTGAACTCGGTAGAAATAAAACACAAATAGTTGCTGCTAAAGTTCGATATGGTGAAAATAGAAAGCTAGTGTTCGGATTTGATGGTGATAAAGTTAAATTCCATGAGAATATAGAAGAAGATTCATCTGTAATAAAAAAACCAGAAGAAGATGAAGAAATTGAAGATATGTTGAAAAGAGTAAAACAAATAGATTTTCTAAAAAAGAAATAATTATCAAAGGGGAATAATAAAATTCGTTTTTAATATCCTTTTCGGATCGAGTTGTTCCCCTTATTTTTTAAAAGAACAGAAAGGAAATAGTTATTATGAAATATATGGTATATTGGAAAGATATGTTAACAAAAGGACAAGGTTCTGCACCTATGCAAGCATTTGATACTACAATTGAAGCACGTGCTTATATTAAAGGTTTTGTAGATGCTATTGTTATGCATACTAATGATAAAAAAGAATCATTGATTAAAGAATTTACTGTAGAAAGAGTAGATAAAAATGTACCAAGTTAATCTTATTAATACACCTATGTGTGATTTTGAAGATTGTGATAAAAAAGCTATTTTTGAATTTACAGATGTTATAGATGTTGATAAAGATAGATTAAAAACTATTTCATTAGGATATGCTTGCGACAATCATGTTAATCAAATAAATGAAAAAACAAGAGGTGAAATAAATGCCGAGTAAAAGTAAATCAAAAGGAAATCGTTTTGAGCGGCTAGTCGTTGATATGACTAAAGATTTTTTTAAAGATAATAAAGGTAATAATACTATAAAGGTTAAAAGAGCATGGGGATCCAATGGAGCTGCTATGGGTCAACATGAAGAAGTTGATATATTAATTGGTGATGATATTAAACTTCAGGCTAAATGCAGAAGAGCTATGGGTCAATGGATGATACCTAATGAAAATGTTGATGCACAAGTTATTAAAGCTGATAGAGAAGCTCCATTAATTGTAATGAAATACGATGATTGGTTAGAAATGTTAGAATTTGCAGTGCTAGGTGGCTGGGATAAATACGATAAAAAAGTTAGAGATAAATAAAGAAAAAAGCCAGAGAACCGTCCAGACTCTGGCTTTAATCACCCTGAAAGTTAATTGGGTGCCCAATTCCAACTAACAAAAGATCTATTTTAACTAATTAAATATAATTATCTTTTATACATTGTTTCAAGTATTTCCCCTTTTTTATTTAAAGCTCCTAAACCCTCTAAAAGATCTTTTATATCATGAGGTACTCTACCACCTGGTGAAGCTACTTTTAATTTTTCAATATGCTTAGTTAAATGATTTTGCCTATTTTCAAGCGCATCTAATCTATGATCATGAGCCATATGTAATGTTAGATCTAATAAAATAGATGCACCTAAACCAAGAAAAGGTATTTGATACGCATACTTCATAAAAAATTCTTCAGCTGTATATTCCTTATCGTCAAACCCACCTGATGCCATAATCCCCAATAAGTGCATTGCTCCAAATGATAAACTCATTACAGAGCTTCCAAAACCATTCATACCTCTTCCCATAGGGCTTCTATAATATACAGCTCTAGATCCTCTAGCTACAAAACTCATCATTGTTCCTGTACCTGGAGGAGCTAAAGCATATATACCAAAATCCATTATACCTGTTGCTACAGCATGCATCCAAAAATGACTACGTGCTCTTGCCATATATTTTTTATCTAATCTTTGTTTAGTAGCAGGAGATCCAAATCTTGTTATTCCCCTAAACATTCCATATAAACCTTTAGTAGTATTAACTCCCCTGCTTAACCATCTTTGATCCAATTCATAAGTACCATCTTCATTTTTTATTAACATTTCAGGTCTTGTTTCTCTAAATGCTTGTTTATATACTTGAATATCATGACCAAATCTTTGTACATGCCATATTCTCATTCTAGTTAAAAATCCTCCTAAAGGACCTCTAAAAGCTAAACCAACATGTTGATGTGATAAACCAAAATCTGTTCGTTGTGTATAATCAATACCTGCTTTTATAGCATCTGGATCTTCTGCTTTTTTACCTGGATGTCTTTCAATATAATTCTGTACTCCAATCATAAAACTTAAAGTACGTAAATTTTCTTCTGTATCTGCTATACTTGGGAACCACTTACTATATTGTTCTCCTAAAGTAGTTTTAATACTTTTCATAAAAATATTTTCATTTTTCTTATAATGAATCTTTCTTGTAATAGCCCACTGCGCTGCTTCAGATGCTCTACTATTCCATCCAACACCTTTCATTGAATTATATTGCCTTATCTTTCTGTTTAATCTAGTAGGATTACCAGATTTTTCTAATCTAGCAATTTCATCTTTTAATATATTCATCTCTCCCTTCATCGCAGCAACCTCATCTTCACGCAATCCTCTTTGCACATATCCCTCAACAAAACTAGTAAATTGTGTTACACCAGCTTTACCAGCTAATTTATTCCAATACTCAGGATTCTTATCAAATAAACCTAAAATATGTGTCATTCTATCAACACCCATTTCATGTATTTTTAATATATAATTAGAATAATTTGTCATACCCTGCATTGGACCATTTAAAGCATTAAAAATCATATATGAAGAAACAGTTCTTGAAAATCTAGATAAACTATTCGCAGTAACAGGCATTCCAATATTTTGTAATCTTCTTGCCCAGGTAGCTGCATCTGTTTTCATTCCCATATAAGTTGTTTTTGCATCAGGAAAATAGAAAGCAGATTTATAATGATTAATAGCATAATCTACAACCCCAGGTTTTGCTTCATGTCCTTTAGTTGCTAATGCTTCCATTAAATCTAAACTTACTTCGTTTCTCATAACAGTTCTCATATTAGCATCAATATAATCTGTTAATACATTTCCATCTGTACGAGCATGTTCAGGATTAATCATATTTGTAACATGTTTAAAATTCTTTAAAATATTTTGTGCTTGTATAAATTCTTTATGTAATGGATCGTATAAACCTTCATCCATAGTATTTAATTTTTCTTCTAATATATATATATCAGCATTTAATTCATTTAATCTTTTCTCATAACCTCTCTGTTTCTTCATTTCTGCTTTTGTATGTTCAACTGTCGGATCCCATTCTTTAATTTTAGAAGTTAATAGATCACGTTTTATTTTCATACCACTGCTAGGGTCTTCTAAGGCTTCTTCCATTAATCGTGGTATATGATCCTGATAATACATTCTTGTCATATAGTATTTTTCTTGTTTATCTATTTGACTTAAACCTTGTATATCTATATTAGGACTAAATATTGCAAAATCAGAAACTTCATCTATTAAATAGGCTGTACCATTTATCCGTGCTATTTCATCAATTTTAGCTCTTCTTTTATTATGAGACTCCGTATAAACTTGCATTGTTTTAAATACAGAATCATACCATTTAATAAGCATACTATTAGCATCTAATAACATTTCTTGTTGACTTTGATTATGCCCATCTGGTTTTTTATCAGAAATTATCACTTCAAAATTATTATCTGATTCATCTTTCCATGTATATGGCATAATAGAATCTTCATCTCGTATCCATTTATGCTGCTCACCAGGGCTTGGTCGTACATAATTATTGCTAATATAAAGCTTATCACCATCATTAGGATTAATAAATGCTTCGCCTCTTTTAAATCTAAAAAAGATATCAAAGGCGTGGTCTATAGGCATATTACCAAAACTATCAGCAAACTGCTTAATTTTATTACTAATTTGATTTATACCCGGTCTTCTTCCATCAGAAGAATCATTGTAAAAGTCTTGAGCACGAGATTCTGCAGTACCAT
>Ga0315316_10001314_pt1 | contig 17292 bp, 20 predicted proteins | sample M160m3416metaG_FD_203702 | JGI IMG/M metagenome (GOLD analysis project Ga0315316, IMG submission 203702) | Ammonia-oxidizing marine archaeal communities from Monterey Bay, California, United States - M1 60m 3416 | ecosystem: Environmental > Aquatic > Marine > Intertidal zone | place: USA... | reverse complement strand
AAGTTCGACACCATCGAGCACCGCGTATCGCTGGCGCCACATCGGGGCATCGCATCGAATAACGATCAGTCCCTGCGCGACCTGTATGAGGAGCGGGTGCCGCTATACGAGCGTTATGGTGAAATCGTCATCGACTGTGATCAAGCCACTCCGGAAGAAATCGCCGAAACGATTTCTGCCCGGCTGCGCTGAGCACCCCATCTGCCGCTTCACGCCCGGGAGATAACACGCTGCCATTCGCAGAGTTGCATCCATCGGTTGGCGCGCGCCACGGGGAAAATCATTGAGGGGAACTCACCTTTATACATCCAAAGTGGGCATCGCGCTTAGCTTAATTAGTTATGTGCGGTATACCGCTTCAGACCAAAAGATTTCTTGTGACATCTAGGCCGCTGCGCTCTTATGACCCGAACCAGCAGCGAGTGCTGGCCTTTTGTTCAGGATCATCGGGGGGTGGTTTATGGGTGAGAGAGACACAATCGCAATCACAGGGGATACCGGCGAAGACTTTTTTGAACCGGTCCTGGGGGAGCTCAGCGAGGAGGAGCTTGAGTCACTGGACTTTGCTGAGGAGGTGACCGAAAAAGCGCTGAAAGCAGCCAAGCGTCGACGGGCAGAAGAGCGCCTTGAAGTACTGAGACTGCGAGAAGAGCTTGGGGATTACGACCTCGACTTTGGCGAGGAGCTCTGACTCAGGAGACCTCTGAGCTGTCAGCGGTTTGATCGCGGATTTCTTGCTGCCATTCAAAGACATTGAGCTCGATAAATACGAACGCAAATAACCACAGTGCGGCATCCCAAAAGTCCAGGAAATCACCTTTGAAGCCCCAGTAGATGGCCGCGACCACAAGGGTGGCATACAGCACCACCTTGAAGCTGTTGGCGATGCGCGCCATCTGGCGAGAGGCCCCGCCCCAGCGCGTCAGGACCCTGACCTCGATCTCCAAAAGAATCACCACCAGAATCCACGCCGCTGAATTAATGACATCCACCAGCGCCAACCGCTGACCCTCTAGCAAACCGGCCGGCGAGGCCAGCACCTGCTCCAGGCCAGAAACAAGCCGCGTGTCGCCGCCAAACTGGACACAGTTTTCAGCCGTTAGTGGCACAAAATCGTCGAGCTTGAGCATCACCGACCAACCCTCGCTGACTCGTGAACAGGCCTCTCCGATCAAAGGCTCGCTGGGGAGTAGCGTTTGCCATTCGCCGAAATAACCCAGAAATGCCATGACGATCGCCAGTGTGCAAAGCATGCGCACACCATGAATGCCGTAACGTAGCCCCCCCCTGAGACGGTCATCGGGTATGACAGCGGTCTCCAGTTCAAAGAGCAGCAGCAAAATGACCCAGGCGAGCGTGTCGAGGGTGGCTGAGAACAACTGGATACCCATCGCCACGTCTTCACCGGTTTCGATGGCAAAACGCGCACTGGCAATTTCTTCAGCTAGAAAAAACCAGATGTTGAGCGACAACAACGCGTAGGTGGCGTACTTCACCCACCGGAACACCTGATAGCTCAAGGTCGCGTCGGTCATGAGTGGGTGCCCAGTCGAGGATGAAGAGTGATTGATCGCACCAATCTATACCTGACCTATACCTGACCTATACCTGAAGTAAGAGGTGCTCACGCTCCCAAGAGCTGATGACGCGGTTGAACTCCTCGAATTCGTCGAGCTTCACTGCGGCATAGGCGCGCATAAATAGCTCACCGATCATCGCCTGAAGCTCAGGCGTATCGTTGAGCTTGCGCACACCCTCTTCCAACGTTCTCGCTACGCCTACGCCGTCTTCGTTGGCGGTCCCCTTATGAGGCTTGGTCGGCTGGATATGCTGCCGCATGCCCAGAAGCCCACTGGCCAGCGTCGCGGTAATCGCCAGATAAGGATTGGCATCGACGCCGGGGAACCGGTTTTCTATGCGCAGATTGGCCGGATCCGAATTGGGCACCCGGAAGGCGGTCGTGCGGTTATCAAAGCCCCAGCTGAGATTAATGGGCGCTGAAATATCGGGCGCAAGCCGCCGATAGGAGTTCACGTTGGGTGCATAAAAACTGATGAGCTCAGGGGTGTAGCGCTGCAGGCCGCCCATATACTCCATCATCGCCTGACTGGGCTGACCGTCGGCGGTGGCAAAAATATTTTGCCCCGTCTCAAGGTCGAGCACACTCTGATGAAGGTGCAGGGCCGAACCGGGCTCGCGCTGCATGGGCTTGGCCATGAACGTTGCATACATGTTGTATCGCTGCGCCGTCTCGCGCACCGTACGCTTAAAAACAAAGACCTGATCCGCCATTGCCAACGGGTCACCATGATTGAAGTTAATTTCCAGCTGGGCGGCCCCGTTTTCGTGAATCAGGGTATCGACATCGAGCTGTTGCTTATCGGCGAAGTCATACATGTCCTCGACAAAGTCCTCAAACTCTGCGACCGCATCGATGCTGTATGAAAGTCGCGCCACTTCGCGGCGACCTGAGCGTCCTTTGGGAGGCATCAGCTCGTAATCGGGATCGGTATTTTTATTCACGAGATAAAACTCGACCTCCGGTGCGACCACAGGCTTGAGACCGGCCTCCTCGTAAAGGCCCAGCACGTAGCGCAAGACGTTGCGGGTGGACAACGGATGTGGCTCACCGTCGGGCTTGTAGCAATCGGCGATTACTTGGCCAGTGGGTTCACGACCCCACGGCACCATCCGCAAGGTCGACGCGTCGGGGCGCAGCAACATATCGGTGTCGGTCGGCTCGACGAAATCCCAGTGGTCGTCGGTGTATTCGCCCGTCACGGTCTGCACCATGATCGACTCGGGTAACTTGATTTCCCGGTTGGCAATAAACTGGTGCGCGGGAATAAATTTACCGCGAGCATTGCCCGTCATATCCGGGACAAGGCACTCCACCTCAGAGATGTTGTGCTCTTTTAGCCACGCCTCGATGGTGGCCATGTCTGCAGAAGGCACCTGTGAGGCGTCACTGACGCCTTCAGGACTGTACGCTCCTGCTTGATTGGATGCCGTTTTGTGGTTCGGCTTACTCATAACGCCCCGCGGGCAGCTCAACACGCGCACAGTATCGGATGGCATCTGCGCACCGGCAAGCGGCATAATGCCACCTATGAGTAACCCCTCGACAAGCCATCTAACAGGCAAATATCCCCCGAGCTGGTATGCCGCCTCGGCGCCAATGCTCGCTGCTTTTCCCGCTCTTGAGGGGGAAATAGAGGCCGACGTCTGCGTTATCGGTGGTGGCTATACCGGTCTGTCTGCGGCGCTGCACCTGCGGAAAAAGGGTTATGACGTGGTGCTCTTGGAAGCCGAGCGGGTAGGCTGGGGCGCCTCGGGTCGCAATGGCGGACACGTGGGTACCGGCCAGCGCGCGGATCAACACAGTATTGAACGCTGGGTCGGCCTGGAGGCCGCCAAGGGGCTGTGGCAGATCGGACTCGACGCGGTGCAAAAAGTCTGTGACCTGATTCATGAGCACCAGATTGACTGCGAGCTGGGTTCGGGCAATCTGCATCTGGCGGCCAAGCCGCGCGACGTCGCGGAGCTGCAGGAGGAAATCGAGCACCTCGAGGTCCATTATGGGTATCAGCAGCTGACCTATCTGTCACCCGAGGCCGTCGCAGAACGCACCAGCGCCCAGGGGTTTTATGGTGCGTTGTTAGACGATGGCTGTCGGCACCTGCACCCGCTCAAGTATGCACTCGGGCTGGCCCGTGCTGCGGCAGACGCGGGGGTCAGAATTTATGAGGGCACCCGCGGCCAACCCGCGGCCGATGGCCGATCGGGTGAAGTGAAAACTCCACACGGGTGCGTGCGGGCGCGGCACGTTGTGCTCGGCTGTAACGCCTACCTCGGCAATCTGATGCCGCGTCTGGCGGGCAACATCATGCCGATCAATAACTTTGTGATCGCCACAGAGCCGCTCCCGTCCCACCTGCTGCCGCGGATTAACCGCGACAATCAGTCAATGTCCGACACCTTGTTCGTGATCAATTATTGGAAGCTCTCGGAAGACGGGCGACTGCTGTTTGGAGGAGGCGAAAACTATTCGAGCCGCTTCCCCCCAGACATCAAGGCCTTTGTGCGGCCCCATATGCTCAAAATCTATCCCGAGCTTGAAGACATCGAAATTGAGTACGGATGGGGTGGCGCGGTGGGCATCACACTCAACCGCATGCCCGATTTTGGTCGCATGGGCGAGTGCATCTGGTACGCGCAGGGCTTTTCCGGTCATGGCGTGCCGACGGCAACCATGGCGGGCCACCTGCTGGCCGAGGCGATTGACGGCGATACGACCGGCTTTGATCTGATGGCCTCGGTGCCGACCCACCGGTTTCCGGGCGGCACCCTGTTGCGCTGGCCCGGGCTGGTAGCCGGGATGCTGTTCTATAGCTTGCGGGACAGGCTAGGTCGCTAGCGCGGCTTCAGTCGTTACGGCAAAGCGCCAAAAATCCGGCGCGCAAGCGGCAGGCCAAGACACAACAACACTAGCGCCGTGATCGGCAGTGCCGGGACAGGTGTCGGACCCTGCAATCTTAAGACCAAGTGCAGAGTGGACTCCTTCTGGATGTTGTAATCTGAGAGTGTACGCCCATCCTCCAGCTGTTTGCCGGCAAAAATCAGGCGCTGCTGATCGGGCGGAATGCCCTCTTTGTCCTGTATTTTGGTTTTGACATTATCGATCGTGTCCGAGGGCTCAACCTCCAGCGTGATGGTTTTACCCGTTAGAGTTTTGACGAAAATCTGCATCGCCGCCGCATCAAGGGGCATGAGCAAAAAAGCACCAAAACCTATCATGAAGCCTGCTCGGGCGAGTGCTCTCATCACTCGCTCTCCTTGACTCTGACCGATTTTTGACAACATAAACTCCATGGCTGAGCCCGTCGACTCGGGTGAAGCCATCACTCGAATGGCGTTCGCCGTCACTGGATTTAAGACGCGTTCTTGGACAGTATTGCACAACAATAGTGGTAATTCGGTGGTACCAAGTGAGATCTGCTGACGCAGGAGGATGTAGCCATGCTGAATTTTTTGCGCACAATCACAACCCTCGCTGGGCTAGGGCTTTTAGTGATGGGTTTGCTCTGGTGGATCCAGCCTGCCATAGCGGCTGAAATATTAGGCGCCAGCTTGCTCGAGGGAACAGGACTTAGCACCCAAATCGGCGACTCCGGCGCTTTTTTTGTGGGCTCGGGATTACTGCTTGCCTGGGGTGCACTCCGCAATCGGGGCACACTGGTGCTGGTAGGGGGTGTTCTAGTGGGGCTAGTCGTTCCCGGGCGCGCGCTATCCGCTATGATTCACGGAGGCATGTGGACGCCCGATGAAATGATCAGTGAGTGCTTTATCGTAATACTGGCAGTCGCCACCGCGAGTGCCATCCAACGACATAATCAATCTTCCTTATTTCGCTAATGCGCGCACCCGGATAACCCCTTGCTGATCGCCAAACTCAAAACCTTATTCCGCCAGGCCGAAGACGCTCAGGCGCAATCCCATAACCGAGCGCTGGAGCTGACCTGTGCCGCGCTGATGTTCGAGGTCGCGCGCGCCGACTTTGCAGTAGAGGCCACAGAGCTCGATACGGTAAACGCGCTGCTCACTGAACAGTTTGACCTGGCCCCTGAAGAACTCCTATCGGTGACCGAACAGGCCGCCCAACAGGCCGATGCAGCAACCTGCCTCTACGAATTTACACGAACGTTAAATGAGCTGGCATCAGCAGAGGAAAAGCGCGCGTTGTTGGCGATGATGTGGCGAGTGGCCATGGCTGACGACGTGCTCAGCCGCTATGAAGAGCATCTGATCCGCAAAGTCGCTGACTTACTTTACGTCCCCCACAGTGACTTTATGGCCGCCAAGCAACAGGCACTGTGACGCCGGAGATTTATGCCGTGCCTGATGAGGTCAGTGGTCTCAGCTAACGACTCCCGCCCCGCGCACTCACCAGACAGCCCAGCACGATCAAACCAGTCCCCAGCAGGGTTCGTGCGGTAACAGGCTCGGCAAAAAACCACCAGCCGAGCATTGCCGCCCAAATGAACGCCGTATATTCAATGACCACCAGCCGCTGCGCCTCCGCCTGCCGGTAGGCCGCCGACATGAGCATTAATGAGCCCACAGCGAAAGCTGCCGCCAGCATCGCCCCGCCCCATTGCAAGGAGTTAGCCGGCCACGACACCGCAAAGGGCACGCCAATCAAGAGCAACATAAATACGATCGTATTTTGGTAAAAGGCAATCTCGAGGGGTTTGGCGACCAAGGCCTGCATACGCTGCAATATCAGATTAAAGGCATACATCACCGCCGAGATCAGTATCGATGTCATGCCCAAGAGATCGCTCCCTGCATCGACCGCCAGCAGCTCACCACCCACAACGATCATCACACCGCCGAAGCCCAGCACTGCAGCCAGTTTGGCGTTAGCGCCGATGCGCTCTCCCAGAAGCGGAACAGCCAAGAACAGGGTAATGATGGGTGCGATAAACGACAGACCGATGGCCTGCGCCAGCGGCACTCGGGTCAGACCAAAAAAGAACAGGTAGGCCATCACTGCAGTCAACGCAGCTCGAATCAAGTGGATCTTCAGTACCCGCCCTGAGGCCGGCACGGGACGAGTGGGGAGGTAGAGCACGGCCACAATCAGCGCACCCATGGTCATGCGCCAGAACATCGCGTTATAAGTACCCATCGCCAATGCCTGCCCCTTCATGACGGCGTCCATCATGGAGAAAAACATGATGCCCAGCGTGGCAACCAGCATGGGATATTGAGCGGCTTTATTCATAGTTGTGTATTGTCTCAGAGACTGGGCGTCGCCTGATAAAGCCTCGATATGAAGCGTTTAATCCCGCCAAAACGCTGCAGATCTCGACAAAATTGGGGGTGTCACAAGCAGCTCCGATCGATCAAAAACACCACTGCTGGTTCAACGTTGGCGATCAGTCTTGAAAGAACCCTGTTTTCATCTCGCCCTCCTCGGTATACACCGGCTCGCCTCGCTCGATAAGATAAGCTTGATTCGTGCTGCTCACAAAGCCTACGCCCCGCAATAGACTCGCCATCTGCTCGTAGTAGGGATGCTGGAAATGCGCCGCAAGGCTGTCACTGTCTTCCCACAGCTCGTATACCTGCAGTCGAGTAGGAATGGCCGGATCCGGAGCAAAACAATAGTCATGGCAACCAGGCTCTTCTTCTCGAGTCAGCCGCTGGACATCGGCGACCAGCGACACCGCCTTATCGCGATCTGCTTCGCTCGCAAACTCTAACGCCGCTACTACGATAATCATGCACTCCACCTCCACTCAATATAACGACCAAATGCAATCAATGATCGGTTCATACCTGCCTACGTCTATTGCCCTGTTTGTTGCCCTATCTTAAAAAGTGCCTTACGCAGATAGCCCAAGCCACCCCAGCAATGCGGTCATTGCCATCAAGTACATTCCGGGCAGTTTGAATAATATTGCGTGACCTGTCGCACCCAGCAGCATAAACAACGCAGCTCCCATCGCATTGCCCACCAAAACCGGATAGGCCAACAGCGCTAGATGCGGTTTCATTGCGACACAAATCAATGTGCCACCGCTGACCAGTAAAAATAGTGTAAACATGTGCCAGGAGACGAGGCTTAGCGACTGGGTGAGTGGCATAAGATCGCCGGCTCGGATGTGTCCCATATAAATTTTACCCCCGACATAGCCATGAAAAATGGCGCCGGCTAGCGCAATCAGTGCGGCGGCGGGTAGTAAGAGCGGCTCCATATCAGTCTCCTTGCATGAGGGTCTTGCGTGTCAATGTACCGGAATGTGGGTTGAACGGGGTTTCATTATGGTCTCGCTGATTGAGTGGCGGTACTCCAGGGTTTCAGTATGGCGCTTCCGGTCTGGCGGCGAAGTACCCATGCCACGCTTAGCCAGACGAGCAGCAAATACGGTGTGTCTGAAATAAGATCCATCGCCCAGGCGCGCTCATCCGCCAGACCGATTGCAACCTGCGCGGCGCTCAGATGAATGCCGTGGGTAAGTGAAATGACAATGGGGATAAATTTGAGGGCCGCGGCCGCCAGTAATGCGAAATTGCCCCAAGCCAAGATGGCGTAAAAGATATTCATCATTTTACGCTCCCTCACACACAAACGAAGATCACTGACAGATTATTGGCGGGCATCTCAATCACCTCACGACACTCAAAGCCATGATCCACCGCCACACTGATGACGGCTTCAAGATCCCTGACACCCCACTGCGGATCCTGAGATCTGAGTTGGTCATCAAATGACGCATTGGACGCCGAGCTGTGCTGTCCCTCGCGCCTGAACGGCCCATAAAGAAACATTGTTGCGCCTGGCTTGAGTATTCTTGCCGCACCGGCGAACAGCGCCTCACAACACGACCAGGGCGCGATGTGTAACATATTGATATTCACGACGGCCGATATGGGTGCGGGCAATTCGACCGTTTCCACTGGCCAGACTGTGTCCAGCACATCAAGGGACTGGGGTGGTAGGAGATTTACAGGGGCAGTCTCTTCTCGCCAGCTTGCGATGGAGGCCAAGCTGATCTCGTCAATATCGGTGGGTAGCCAATAGCGCGCACCCAGTGTTGGCGCAAAAAAAACGGCATGCTGGCCGGTACCTGCAGAGATTTCCAGCACTGTACCTTCATCGGGCAAGCGATCTCTTAACACCCCGAGGATCGCTTCTCGGTTGCGCTCAGTAGCGGGCGCGTAGCGCTTGGTCACAGCATCAATCGCCGCCAGCCAAGAAAATGGCGAGGGTGGGAATCAGTAAAAGTAGCCCTCCTGCCACCAACAGCAGCGCTTCGACTCGACTTCGCCATTTCGAACGATTTTCTTCCGGTTTTTCTGGTGAGCTGTTCATTGCCACTCTGATTGTCTCAACAGACCCCATAATGGGATGTGTCTTGCCCGCCGGCAAGCCCCGCTGCGAAGGCTCGAACGGCCAAACCTCCCGGGGTTTGGGGAAGAAACTGTCACGCGGTGACGTGGCGCGCGCTACCCGACGTAGAGCACGTCTGGCTGTCGATACTCAATGGAGATGAGACCACCAAAAATACGGCTGGCATGAGAGTCAATGTCAACTTCACCCAGCTGCAGTTCCTAAAGGCGTATCCTGAGCAGCAGATTATTTGTCACCTTTTGGCATCCCGCCCGCCACGCGCGGTGGGATAAAGCGGCTACACTAACCGCTAAATTTGCACGGTTTATTCAAAGAGGACATTGCATCGTGATCCCGAAGAACATTTTGTTGCTGGTTGTTGCATCGATAATCAGCGCTCAGGCCGCCAAGGCGGGCAACGTAGTAGTGGATATGTCTCAGGTACAGGACTACACCCAGTACCAGACAGATCTGCAGCAATGCGAAGGGCTGGCGGTACAAAATCAGCCCAGCGCCCCGCAGCGTGAGAGCGTCGCGGGAACGGCCGTTAAGGGTGCGGCAGTGGGCGCCACAGCAGGTGCAGTGGGCGGCAAGTCCGGGTCCAAGGCAGCCAAGAAAGGCGCCGGGGTCGGCGTCATTGCTGCGGCTAGTCGTAATAATCGCAATCGCCGTGCGGCGAGCGCTAACGCCAGTGCCCAAGCTGATCAGATCGTCAAAAACTGCATGCGTGGCCGGGGTTATAACGTTCTCAATTAGCGGATACTCGTCGACCGCATAAGGCAATAGGCCGGGCGTTCGCTCACCCCTAGGCCGCAATCTCTGCATGAGCGGTGCTAAAAGCCGCCACAGCTTTATCAAGGTCGTCTTTGGTGTGCCCAGCAGAGATCTGCACACGAATGCGTGCCTTACCCTGAGGCACCACGGGGAAAAAGAATCCGATAGCATAAATCCCCAGTTCCAAAAGTCGCTCGGACATCTTCTGAGCCACCACGGCATCCCCTAACATCACCGGCACAATCGGGTGATCTCCCTCGGGCACCGCAAACCCGTTAGCTTGCATCTGTTCCCGAAAGTAGCGGGTGTTTGCGTGGAGCGTATCGCGAAGCGCCGTTGAAGCCTCGAGCATATCGAGCACTTTCAGCGACGCCGCGCAAATCGCCGGCGCCAAGGTATTTGAAAATAGATATGGCCTTGAGCGCTGCCGCAGGATATCGACAATCTCCTGCCGTCCGGCCGTAAAGCCGCCTGAGCCCCCGCCCAACGCCTTGCCGAATGTGCCGGTAATGATGTCGACGCGATCCATCACGCCGCAGTACTCATGTACGCCACGGCCCTGATCGCCCATGAAGCCTGTGGCGTGGCAGTCGTCATGATGCACCATCGCCCCGTATTGATCGGCGAGGTCACAGATGGCCCCCAGTCGGGCAACCGTGCCATCCATCGAAAAAACGCCGTCGGTAGTGATCAGTATTCGACGCACGCCGGCTTCGCGAGCGTCCTTGAGCTTGGACTCTAAATCCGCCATGTCATTGTTGCGGTAGCGGTAGCGGGAAGCCTTGCACAGCCGCACACCGTCAATGATGGAGGCATGGTTCAGCTCGTCAGAAATGACGGCGTCCTCTGGCCCCAGAATAGTCTCGAAAAGTCCGGTGTTGGCGTCAAAACAGGCGGCGTAAAGAATGGTGTCTTCCATTCCCAAAAAGCGACTGACCCGCTGCTCGAGCGTTTTGTGAATGCTTTGGGTGCCGCAGATAAAGCGCACCGACGCTGCGCCAAATCCCCACTCGTTAAGGCTGTCACTGGCCGCTTGCTTCACCTCGGTATTATTGGCAAGGCCCAGATAATTATTGGCGCACATATTGACCACGTTGGCACCGCCCTCGAGGGTGATCGCGTTTTTCTGATCAGACGCAATAACGCGCTCGGTCTTCCACAGCCCTGCCGCCTTGATCTCGGCAATCTCCGCAGCATAACTTTCTTTAGCGGCTTGATAACTCATATCAATCCTTCCAATCGAGAATCACTTTGCCGGACTGTCCGGAACGCATGATGTCAAAGCCCTGCTGAAATTCGGTGTAGTGAAAACGGTGCGTGATGATGCGCTCGATCGGCAAGCCGCTCTGGATCATCATCACCATCTTGTACCAGGTTTCATACATTTCACGGCCATAGATACCTTTAATATTCAGACCCTTAAAGACCACGTCGGTCCAGGGAATGCCCGTGTCATCCGGCATGATGCCCAGCATGGCGATGTTGCCGCCGTTGATCATCTTGCTCAGTACGTCACGGAAGGCGGCCGGAGACCCTGACATCTCCAGGCAGACATCGAAGCCTTCGAGAATGCCAAGGCTCTCCATAAAATTGCGGGTGATCTCCTGCTTGGCGACATTGATTGGCTGAACCTTAGGCACGATGCGCTTTGCCAGATCCAGCCGGTACTCGTTGACGTCCGTCAAGATGACGTTACGCGCACCGCAGTGCCCCGCTACCATCGCCGCCATGATCCCGATGGGGCCTGCACCGGTAATGATGACGTCCTCGCCCACCATATTGAACGACAGCGCGGTATGTACGGCATTGCCATAAGGGTCGAAAATACTGAGTAAGTCAGTGGGGAGGTAGACGCTGGGTCTGAACACATTGGTGGCCGGAATAACAACGTACTCGGCAAAGGCCCCGTCGCGATTCACTCCCACGCCTTCGGTATTCGGACACAGATGCAAACGTCCTGCCAGGCAGTTACGACACCGGCCACACACAATGTGGCCCTCGCCCGACACAATATCGCCGACCTGCAGACCCGTGACGTTAGCGCCCAGCTCGACGATCTCACCCGCATACTCGTGACCCGCTGTCATCGGCACCGGAATCGTTTTTTGGGCCCACTCATCCCAGTTATAGATGTGGATATCGGTTCCGCAGATAGCGGTTTTGTGGACCTTGATCAGAACGTCATTACCACCCACCGAGGGGATAGGAACATCCTCAAGCCACAGCCCTTCCTCGGCACGTTTTTTGACCAATGCTTTCATGTCAGAAGCCGTCCAATTGACGTTGGTTACAGGGCATTTTATGCATAATCGCGGCATTTGGATGTCTGCCGCTGAAAATTTTTTTACCCGTCAAACACAGTGCGACATCCCCGTCATAGCGGGTTCAGCGCGGCGTATGGGTGCAGCTGGCTTGCATCCACCTCAAGTTGATGCCAATTCGCTCCACTGCAGGGTCTGCCCAGGTGTAAGACACTGCGCGGTCCTCCCCCGGCCGATACGCATAGAGCACAACGGAAGGCCGGTTAGGGTCGACAGGCCAGCGCACGTTGCGCAGTTTGATCCCCACCTCTTGGGGGTCATCCTCGTCGGTACTGAGCCAGACCATGCCGCCCTGATCATAAACCTCTAGCCCGCGTCGGAAGGTCCAGTCTCCGTCACGCTGCCGTGCCGTTATCCAGCATTCGAAGCGCCGGGCCTTGCGGTTTTTGTGCGGCACACCAGCGGGATGCCCAAATACCACATTTCCCGCCTCGTCCCGGGCGCGATCGCTGATCCAGAGCGCGTCTTGGGTTAACAGCAGATCATCGTTAAAAATAATGCGTTTATTGCTCTCTCTAGACACATAGGAGCAGGCATCGGGCTCCATATAACCGACAAAGTGATTCGCTCGCCGCTGCCAAAAGACATCGCACCCCGATAAAACACGGGTCTGCTCGGGCGTTAACCCGGCGAGCTTTGCGGGGTCGAGGTGCGCATCGACCAAGGGCGCCACGTCATTAGGAGTGTAAATCGTGAGGCGGATCGCGTTTGCTTCGTAATCGGGCCGGAAGGCATAAATACGCTGCCGATAAATTTGGGCAGGGTCGTCGTTGAGGTGCTGCTGCACATAAAAGACATGTTGCCCAAACGCCGGTAGCTCAGCGGGCTCGAAGACATGATGGATACGCTCGTGGCGCAGCGACTCATCGATCCCCTGCTCTTCCTCGAAATACACCTGCTCCTGATTGTCATAAACCCCGGGAAACCACTCCATCATAATGCGGAAGTCTTTGTCCAAAATCGCGGCCTCGTCGCCGCGCGCACTGAGCGCCACCGAACACAGCGCAATCCAAAACAGTCGTTTCATGATCCCTCCCCTTTGGTAAAGACACCCAGATGCGGCTTGCGTGCCCATCTGATATCGACACAATGGCATCACAGGCCGGTGGCCGCCAGCACCCGCCATTGCCTTTGTGCCGGTTTGAACCTAGGTTTACGGCCAACGATGCAAAAAGCGCAGCGATGTAGCGGTATTTACCACTGGCGTCGGGCGCGCAATACCTAACCCATCAGCGGGGCACTGTTATGAAACCATTGGAAGGCGTCACCATCCTCGAGTTCTCGACGATGATTACGGCGGCGTTGGCAAGCATGATGCTCGCCGAGCAGGGCGCGAGAGTCATCAAAGTAGAGCCCAGCGATTCGGGCGACCCCATGCGATACATCGGCGCGCGCAAAGGCGATATCTCCTCGCTGTTCGCGGGATGTAATCGGGGTAAAGAATCCATCAAGATTGACCTTAAGAGCGAGGCGGGTCAGACGGTCATTCGTGACATGATTCCACAGGTGGATGTGGTCATTCATAACTTTCGCCCGGGAACCATGGACACGCTGAATCTGGGTTGCAATGCGCTCCAGTCGATCAACCCCCAACTCATCTACATGGCTATCTCGGGATTCGGTACTGAAGGACCGCTCCGCCGTGCTCCGGCCTACGACCCGATTATTCAGGCACATTCGGGAATGGCTGCCACTCAGGGCAGCGACGAATCTCCCGCCTTCATCCGCTCACTCCTATGCGACAAGATCACGGCGTATACCGCCAGCCAGGCCGTCACCAGCGCGCTATTTGCGCGCGAGCGCAACGGCAAGGGTCAGCTGATTGATCTGTCCATGCTCGATGCCGGTCTCTTTTTTATGTTCCCCGACGGCTTCCAGAATCATGCGCTTCTCGATGAGGATGCGATTCCGGGCGGGCTATTAATCGATATCCTTTACGACCTGACTCTCACGAAGGATGGTGGCATCACGGTAGCCGCTGCCAATCAGGAGATGCAGGGGCGTATGCTCAATGCCATCGGACTGCTTCACCTGCTGCAGGATGAGCGCTTCAATACGATGAAAAAATTGATGGAAAATCTGCTCGCCTTTCGAGAGCTGGTCGCTGAAAAATGTCTGCAGTACACCAGTGACGAATTGCTTCACCTGCTCCGCGAGGTCGAGGTGCCCTGCGCAAAGTGCCTAAGCCGTGACGAAGTGCTCGCTCAGGAGCAATTGAGTGCCAACGACAGCATCGCGGAAGTAGACCACCCTCATCTGGGCAAAATGCGTATCGTCAAAGCACCGCCGCGTTTCGGGGGGGAGCGGCTGGCGCCTTCGCGCCCTGCTCCGGCTCATGGCGAGCATACCGAAGACGTGCTCAGCTCTTTTGGACTGGACAGTGACCGCATTGAGCGTCTTCGTGCTGAAGGGTTACTGGGATAGCCGAACACTTTACCCCGCGCAGTTGTGCCGAGGTCTCAGTGCCCATTAGACAGGGCTATTGCGCAGTAAACCCGCCATCCACACTGAGTATCGCGCCCTGGCACAAACTCGAGTCCGGCGAGGCGAAGAACAGGATCGCGCCGGCCACTTCCTCAGCCGTACCCATCCGACCGATAGGCATGACGCCCCTCAGCATACTCTTGGCCTCTTCCTTATCGGGCATCAGGTCGGTCCAGCGCTCCATCATGGGCGTTTCGATCACCCCCGGGCAGACACAGTTTATCCGCACGCCGGTGGCAGCAAGCTCGATGGCCATGTCGCGAGTAAAGACTACCAGCCCGCCTTTGGCGCTCCCATAGGCGGTAGAGAGCGGGAACCCCACCAAACCATTGAGTGACGAAATATTAATCACGCTGCCCGAGCCGCACTCGACCATGGGCGGCACAAAATGCTTACAGAGCAGCCACGGTCCTTTGAGGTCGGTGTCGAGCACTCTGTCCCACTCTTCCTCCGTTGTATCGCTATAGGTCTTGTTGAGCTCCGAGCCCGCATTGTTGACCAGCACGTCGACTCGGCTCCATCGGTCATAGACCGCCTCAGCGGCCTGGGCGACTGCTGACTCAACGCGCACGTCGAGTTCCAGTGCAAAATGTGCCGGACCCAGTTCCGACGCCAGCGCCTCGGCAGCAGGAAGATCGCGATCGAGAATGCACACCTCAGCACCCTCTGCAACGAACCGTCGAACCGTCGCAGCGCCAATGCCACTGGCACCGCCCGTCACCACACATTTCAAATCCTGCAACCGCATCTGCATTCCACTCCCTTAATGAGGAGGTTTATCAAACACCAAAGCGATCGTAGCGGCAAATACCTGCGAAAAAGTCAGGGCTAGGGAGTAAATGTGGATTGAGAGACGTCATAACAGTGAAGGAGCACATTATGACCACATCAGATACCTATTCGATCGTCACAGCGGCAGCCGTACTGCTGGTGATGGCGGCCTCTATAATCTAATCCGTTACACCGGCAACGGCTCGAAGATGAGTTCGATCCGAAATGCCGGCGCAAGGCTTTTACCTCGACGGCTTAGTCAGTGATTGCCCAGACGATTCGTCTAACAGTGCTGTGCGCATTATTGTGCGCGCAAATGGGCAGAATCATGCTGTTGTAGGCGGTACGCTCCAACTCTATCAGGGCGCAGTCATCGTCAATTTCCTGAGTTGCGACCCCAGATTAATCTGAGGCCTAACCCAAACCTTGAGCCTTACTTGACGACATAAACGTCATGAGTCAAGGAACCGGTAGCGGCGTCAAACACAATTTTATCGAGGTTCTGAGTACCGTCGCTAATTTTGAAGAAAACATGCATCGTGAACGTCGTGCCATCGCGGTAGTAAGCGCCCGGGCCAGAACCCGATACAAAGGTGCCGTCCTGCAACGCGCCTCTGCCTTCTCCCTGCACCGTGCCCGCCATGCCACCCGGATCAGCCGTCAGCGTGTAAGTCGTGTATACCCGCCCGTACTCGCCCATATCACCCACTGCCGTAATGGTTCCGCCACCCTGAGCCAGGTTTACTGACGTAATCGTCATCTCCGCAGGCTCTTGGCGTGCCTCAAAAGAAAGTTTATTACCGTGACCATCAGCGATCACGACATTGGCGAAACACAGCGCAAGCACTGCTACGAAATAATTTTTCATTGGCTACTCCTTTTATTCTCGATTTTAAAAACTGCAAACATAAACAGCTACTGCCAGCCGACACGATCAAACACCATCACCGCGGTCGCCTGATGAGTACCCAATTCAGCCGCATTCAGCGTCTCTTCCTTGAACTCCCCCAAGCCCACAACCGTCGACGAAGCGCCGATACCTGGGACAGCGGGGTATTCGGCGTTGCCGTCAGCAAATAAGCTTTGCGCATTGTCACTGGTCAAATACTCCAGAAACTGAATGGCGTTACCTCTATTTTTTGACGACGCGACAACACCTGCACCGCTGATATTTATATGTGTTCCATTAGTTTGCTGGCCCGGGAAAACAATGCCTACCGCTGACGCTACCGCCAGATCGGCGGGATCGTCGGACGCTGCCAGTCGAGCGAGATAGTAAGTATTGACGACCGCTATTTGGCACTCGCCACTGGCCACAGCCCGGATTTGGCCCGTATCGTTGCTTTGAGGAGGTCTGGCAAAATTTTCGACAACACCCTCAGCCCAAACCTCTGCGGCTTCTTCGCCCATTCGAGCAATGATGCCGGCCATCAGCGAGATATTATAAATATTACTCGAGGAGCGGATACAGACCTTGCCTCGATGCGCGGGGTCCGCGAGATCACCGTAGTCGCCCAGCGGCACTGGGAGCCCCGCCTCAAGGTTATAGACGATGACTCGCGCTCGCTTTGACAACCCAAACCACAGGTTTTCAGGATGCCGCAGGGGCGCTGGCAATCGCTCGCTGAGTATCGCCGAGTCGACTGACTGAAAGATTCCCGCCTGCTCCGCTCGCCAAAGACGTCCTGCGTCTACGGTAATGAGGATGTCAGCGGGACTGGCCTTACCTTCGCTCTGAATCCTGGCAATCAACTCATCTGCGCCTGCCTCAATCAGGTTAACCGTGATCCCGGTAGCCTCAGTGAAGTTATCGTAGAGAGCCAGATCGGTATCGTAGTGCCGGGAAGAATACAGATTCACTTCACCGGCACCAGTCAACGGCCTGTCAGTGTCGCAGGCACTCAGCAACAAAGCGGTGATACACATAACGGCGGCAAACGGTGAGTGGCGCATATCAGTAACCCATAATCGAAGCAGAATTTTTAATCGTAATGAGAATCATTATATTTTGCAATTTATTGTCGCTTTTCCGCAAACACACTC
>Ga0315316_10001310_pt1 | contig 17315 bp, 14 predicted proteins | sample M160m3416metaG_FD_203702 | JGI IMG/M metagenome (GOLD analysis project Ga0315316, IMG submission 203702) | Ammonia-oxidizing marine archaeal communities from Monterey Bay, California, United States - M1 60m 3416 | ecosystem: Environmental > Aquatic > Marine > Intertidal zone | place: USA... | reverse complement strand
AAGCTCCACCTCACCGGGGGCTTCTTCGGTACCGGCAAACATGCTGCCCATCATCACCGCGTCTGCTCCAGCCGCAAGCGCCTTCGCCAAATCACCTGAGAAACGAATACCACCATCAGCAATAACAGGAATGCCCGAATCTTTCAGCGCCTCACTGACATTGGCGATCGCCGAAATTTGTGGCACCCCGATGCCCGTAACCACGCGGGTCGTGCAGATCGAACCCGGGCCAATCCCCACCTTGACCGCATCAGCGCCTGCGTCTCGCAGCGCCAGCGCCGCGTCGGCCGTCGCAATGTTGCCGCCCACTACGTCTACAGCGGGATACGCTGCTTTGATCATCGCAACCCGATCCAGCACATTTCTGGAGTGGCCATGAGCGGTATCAACCACCAGCACATCCACGCCCGCTCGAATCAAGGCCTCCACGCGCTCGTCTGTGTCAGGGCTGGTACCCACCGACGCACCCACTCGCAGCTGACCAAAGCCATCCTTGCACGCGTGGGGGAACGACTCCGCCTTATCAAAGTCCTTCACCGTAATCAGGCCCTTCAAGCCAAAGTCATCGTCTACGACCAAAATTTTCTCAATACGGTGCTCGTGTAACAGGCGCTGTACTTCCTCCAGCGGAGCACCCTCTTTAACCGTCACGAGCTTATTCTTGGGCGTCATAATGGCCGACACCGATTGTTCCGTATCGGTTTCAAACCGGATATCCCGTCGTGTGACGATCCCCACTAGATTTCCAGCCTCCATGACCGGTACTCCGGAAATACCGTTTGCCCGGGTGAGATCAATCAAATCGGCGATGCTGGACCTGCTCTCGATGGTAATGGGGTCTTTGACCACGCCACTCTCGAATTTCTTGACCCGGCGGACTTCTTCAGCCTGCTCAAGTATGGTCATATTCTTGTGAACAATGCCGATACCGCCCTCCTGCGCGAGCGCGATCGCAAGGCGCGCTTCAGTCACCGTGTCCATCGCAGCAGACACCAGGGGGATATTCAGCGGAATAGTGCGCGTCAAGCGCGTGACCAGCGAGACATCCTTGGCAGTCACCTCGGAATAGCCTGGCAGGAGGAGCACATCGTCGAAAGTGAGCCCTTCGTGTGCAATTCGGAGCATGTTGGCCTCGTCGTGCCCGATACACAGCAAACTGGCGTATCAGGTCTCCCCAAACGCGCTAGTATACAGAGGGGTCCGTGACGCGACAATGTCAGCAACACCGGCGTCCCGCGCAATTCTTTGAATAGCGCCACAGGAGCGGCCATGCAAACTGATCAGTCACGCCAGCCTACCCTCTCGGTCAGTGAGCTGAACCGGGATGCCAAGAACCTGCTGGAGGCTCACTTCGACTGGGTTTGGGTAGAAGGCGAGATCGGCAACTTCACCGCCGCCAGCTCCGGGCATTGGTACTTCTCACTCAAAGACGCCGATGCTCAGGTGCGCTGCGCCATGTTTCGACGCGCCAACGGCCGCGTGAAGATTCGTCCCGCGCAAGGCGACTCAGTGCGGATCCGAGCAAAGGTCTCTCTCTACGAAGGCCGTGGAGAGTTTCAACTCATTTGCGAGCATATGGAGCCCGCGGGCGCCGGAGCCCTGCAGTTGGCGTTCGAACGTCTCAAAAGCCGCCTGTCAGAGGAAGGCCTCTTCGCGGCAAGTGCCAAACAGCCGGTGCCCAGCGACGCGGCACATGTCGGCATTGTGACCTCTGCCACCGGCGCCGCGCTGCAGGACATTCTCACGGTACTCAAACGCCGTAGCCCTCATACACAAGTCTATATTTTCCCCGTTCAGGTTCAGGGGGATGGGGCAGCCGAGCAGATTGCCGAAGCCATAGCGCAGGCGGATCGATTGGTAACCGGAGGATCCTTGCCACTCGACGCGTTAATAGTGGGACGAGGTGGCGGATCTCTGGAGGATCTGTGGGCGTTTAATGAAGAGGTCGTCGCACGCGCGCTGTTCGCGGCCGAAGTTCCCACGGTCTCCGCTGTCGGTCACGAAGTCGACTTTAGTATCGCGGATCTCGTCGCCGATACGCGGGCGGCCACCCCCTCCGCGGCGGCAGAGCTGGTCTCAACCGACCAAAACGAACTTCTCCAACACCTCGATATACTTCGCGGGAACATCGCGCGCTCACTGCAACGACAGCTGACAGACCTGAGCCAGCAGTTTGCCTCGTTACGTAAGCGGGTCCGACATCCCGGCCATGCGCTCAACCAACAGCGCACCGCGCTCACCAAGCTGTCAGCCTCTCTGCACCGCGCCGCATTACGGCAGGTCAACCACCAGCAAAAACAGACGGCGCAACTCAATACGCGGCTCGCTGCACAACACCCTGGTCAACAATTAGAGCGTCATAAAACACAGAGACAGCAGCTCGGTCATCAGCTTTTACAGCGCATTCAGCAGAGACTAAAGGAGGCCAAGGCAGACGTCTCCCACAAGCATAAACTGCTGACCTCCCTAGGGCCCGAGCAGACGCTTCATCGGGGCTACGCCATCGTGACTAATGCGACAGGAAACGTACTGAGGGAGGCGGGACACGCCTCCGAGGGCGACGCGCTCACCCTGAGGCTAGGGTCGGGAGCGCTCTCAGCTCAGGTGACGGGACACCCGAAGGATTGATCAGTACTTCGCCGGCAGACGGGTATTGATCACAATGTGGCGACCCTCGAAGCGAATGTACTCGCCTATGGTCAGGTCTTTCAAAATACGGGCTACCATCTCGCGCGACGCACCCACGCGGTCCGCAATATCCTGCTGAGTCAACTTCTCCGGAATAAACAGCGTGCCATCCCCCCGCTCTTCGGCGAGATCCATCAGCACGTTGGCGACCCGGCCATAGACATCCTGTAACGCTAGGCTCTTGACGTCCGCCGTGAGTTTTCGAACGCGACCCGCCAGGTTGCTAATGAGCTGTTGTGTAATGTTCGGGTGATCGTCCAGCACGCTCGAGAAGTCTTCTTTCATCACAATACGGAACTCGGATTTCTCCACTGTGCGCACCGACGCTGAGCGGGTGGAATCGTCAAGCAGCGCCAACTCACCAAAGTAATCCCCTGGTCCGAGGGTATTCATGATGAATTCCTTGCCATTCTTGTCGCTGCAGTAGACCTTGACCTTTCCTGACTCGATCACAAACAGCGAGTCGGCAGGGTCATTCTCATGAATGACGACGGTATTTTTGGGGAACGCTCGAGTCGTACTACTGCCCTCCAGCGCCTTCAGCTCTTCGTCAGACAAGCCGTGAAATATTTCCACTTGATCCAACATAGTTCTTGTGCCCCATTTTCTCCCCAAGTTGGTGCGATACTACCCCATGAACCGCGTGCCGCCTATCCCCATAGGTGGCAGTTCCGCGCAGCGACTCGTTCGTCGGTATAATCAAGCACAGCGATCAAGAGGCAACCCTCGTGGTGTCAGAAACAGATAAACCGGATCAATGGGCAGGCCACATTCTGGTCGCTGCCGAGCCGTTGTTGGCGGCCGTGAAGCGGCCCACTGTCACGGTTGATGCGCCCATGGACGGCGATGTCGAAGCGCTGGAGGACGCGCTCCTTCGTATCCGAGAGCTACTCGCCTCGCCAACGCCGGACATGAACCACGATCTGCTGAATCTGATCGGCGCTATCCGGGGCTATACAGAAATGCTGTACGAAGATGTCGCGCTCCTTCATCCGGCCCTGAAAGAGACGCTACCTGCCTTGCTATCGGCGGTGGACAGCACTCAGATTAGCCTTGAAATGCCCGTCAGCGACCAGCCCGAATTGGCCAAATCCGAAGCGCCGGGTGTCATTCTTGCTGTCGACGACATGCCTGAGAATCGCGAGCTGATCAGTCGCCTGCTCTCCCGCGCCGGACATACCGTCATCTCTGCCGAATCGGGTGAGGAAGCCCTGGAGCTCCTCGAAACCCGTGGCATGGATCTCGTCCTCCTTGACTTGATGATGCCCGGCATTGGCGGTGCCGAAGTGCTCAAGCGAATGAAGGAAAACGACAGCCTGCGCGCAACGCCGGTTATTATGATCAGCGGCCGGCAGGATATGGACCAAATCATCGCCTGCATTCAGGCGGGCGCCGATGATTATCTGCTCAAGCCTTTCAACCCCGTGCTGCTGCAGGCCCGCATTTCTGCAGGCATCGAGCGTAAACGCTGGCACGATCGAGAAGAAGACTATCGGCATCAACTCGAGCGAAACGAACGATTTATTCGACGTACATTCGGCCGCTATCTATCAGACGATATCGTGGCGCAGTTACTCGAGGCACCTGAAGGACTGGAGCTCGGGGGTGATCTTCGCGAGGTCACTATTATGATGTCTGATATTTGTGGCTTTACGAGCCTAGCGGAACACCTTCCTCCGCCTCAGGTGGTGTCACTGTTGAATCGCTACTTCGAACACATGACCGATATTATTTTCGATCATCAGGGCACTATTGACGAGTTTCTCGGGGATGCCATCCTGTCGGTATTCGGTGCACCAAAGCGACAGGACGATGATCCCGAGCGCGCGGTGCGTTGTGCGTTGGCCATGCGCGAAGCCATGGAGGCCGTCAATGCCGCTAATAAGACCGCGGGTCTCCCCACTCTCCAGCATCGTATTGCACTCAATACCGGCTCGGTGATCGCAGGCAATATCGGTTCAGAGCAGCGAGCAAAATATGGCTGCGTAGGTCACGCTATGAACGTGACCTCGCGCATCGAAGGGCAAACAGAAAATGACGAGATTCTCGTCTCTGATGCCACCCGGCAGCATCTGCCAGAGCACCTCTTTGACTGGGGAAAACCCCGCGAGCTTGTCGTCAAAGGGATTGAAGGCAGTATCTTGGCCTACCCGGTTCTGGGATTACGGCAATGACCAGCCCGCAGCGCACCATCCTTCTCGTAGAAGACAACGAGGTCAACCGAGACATGCTGGTGCGCCGACTCCAGCGCGCTGGACATGAGGTGACCACTGCCGGAGATGGCGAAGCTGCGCTCGCGGCGATGCGTGAATTAAAGCCCGCGGTCGTACTGATGGATATGAATTTGCCCATCATGGACGGTTGGACCGCCTGCGCAGCGGCGCAGAATGATTCGCGCCTGGCCGACATCCCGATCATCGCCCTTACCGCGCACGCCATGGAAGAGGATAAGGCACGGGCACTTGCGGCGGGCTGCAGCGACTACGCCACCAAACCCGTGGACTTTCCGGATCTACTGTCAAAAATATCGGCGCACCTCAATGCGAGCCACTGACGCGGTCACTCAGCTTCGGCCGCGGCTCAGCCTGCGCGGGCGGCTCTATCTGTTCTCGGGCGCAATCCTCATTCTATTTGCCATCAATGTCGGCACATCGCTGTGGGGTAGCTTTGCCCGCAACGAGAGCTCTCTGGCTTATCAGGAAGCAGTGACTGCGGCCCAGCTCACCACGGAGCTTGAGCAGAATCTGCAAAACAAACGCCAGCAAGTGCTGGTCCTGGCCACGCTAAGAGAAACCACCGACGAACCCCTAGACGATACCGCGTTGGATCAGGCTCGCGCCGATCTGGAGATCATTACCGAGCGCCTCCGGCAATTGGGCGGCTTCGGCGGCGAAGACCTTGAGGCGTACTATCGGCGCCTCCACGACAGCGCCACGGCTTTGTTCGAGGAGTGGCGAACGTTCTACGACCGTTATAACGACCCAGCGCCCACGCCAGACGTTGAATCTGCTGTTTCCTACAACGACACCCAACAGCGACTCAGAGAGCTAGACCAGCGGCAGTCCTTTGTGGCTGTGCAACGCGCCAATGCCATTGATCGCACCATTTCGCTGACCGACCAGATCACGATCATCGGATTTATCAGTTCCATTGGGATTACCCTGGCCCTGGTATTTGCGATGATCCGCAGCACCAACGCTTCACTGACGAGACTCAAACGCGGCGTCGAGCGTTTCGGATCGGGGGATCTGGTCTACCGCATTGATGAGCAGCGCGACTCCGGAGAAATCGGAGATCTGGCGCGGACATTCAATGAAATGTCGACCAAGCTGCAGATCGCGATCGAGGAAATGAATACCGCTCGGGCTGACGCCGATTCGGCAAATGCTGCCAAGAGTATGTTCCTTGCCAATGTGAGCCATGAACTCAGAACTCCCCTGAACGCTATCATCGGCTATTCCGAGATGCTTCAGGATGAATTGGGGGATGGCGCTGAGCTCGACCGCGAGCAGTTCCATCACGACCTCGCCACCATCATCTTCTCGGGCAAACAGCTACTGACCCTGATCAACGATATTCTTGATCTGTCTAAAATTGAGACGGGCAAGATGCAGGTGAGCCAGGAGGTCTTCAGCCCCGGCGGGCTGCTCGTTCAGGTGTGTGATGCGCTGTCGCCACTCCTGCAGCAAAATAATAATCGTCTGCGGCTCGATATTGATCAAGGCAGTATGCGCGACATGGACAGCGACCGTGGCAAGCTACAACAGATCGTTACGAACCTCTTCTCCAACGCCTGCAAATTCACCAAGGACGGCGAAATTACTGTTTCTGCACAGATGACTGCCGATACATTAATCGTCGCGGTTGCTGACACCGGCATCGGTATGACCGAGGCACAACAGACGCGGGTATTTGAGGCGTTCACCCAGGCAGAGTCGAATACCGGCCTGAAGTACGGCGGAACCGGTCTGGGTCTGGCTATTGTGAGAGAATTTTGCACAATGCTCGGGGGCCACATTGCGTTGGAGAGTCGCCCCGATGAGGGTTCCGTTTTTAGGGTTACCCTTCCGGCTGACCCAGTGTCAGCTCCCGCAGACGCTTGAGGGCTTCCTCCTGCTTCGCCAGATCGGCGGTCAACGCAGCGTTCTGATCATCCAGCTCGGCGACCTGCCCTTGCAAATCGGCAATCAGGGACAACACCATTTGTATCAGCGCCGCCCGATCGCTTTCTGAATCTGCGCTGGTGGCGCCTTCAGCATCGTTTTGAGCGAGCGTGTCAGCGAGTGCGAGCCCCGCAGTCGCCTCACTCAAATTTTGTGCGCTGTTTGACTCAGCATGGCGGGCGAAAGCCGCCCGTGCGCTCTCGTAGTCACCCCCCGACAGCGCTTGCAGTGCCACAGAAAATTGGTCTAGCGGCGTGTCATCCGGGCACTGGCACATGCCGGATGAGCTCTCGCTCATATCACCCACAGTCGTCGCGCTTGAATCACGACTTCCCGCCACACCGTCCTGAGCCGGTAGTAGGCTACAGCCGGAGAGCAACACAATCGCTGCAAGGAGAAAAGTGGTGGCGAGACGCTGGCAATAACGCACGATGCGGACCCCTTGTGGTTTGAAGGAGCATAGCACCGCGCGACGGGAGCAGACCAGTATCGTCAGCAGATTATTCGTGTCGAAGGTGCGGAAACAGGATCACATCACGGATAGACGGCGAATTGGTCAGCAGCATCACCAAACGATCGATACCAATACCCTCTCCCGCAGTGGGCGGCAGACCGTACTCCAGCGCTCGGATATAGTCATGATCATAGTGCATCGCCTCATCATCACCGGCCTCTTTGGCAGCGACCTGCGCCTTGAAACGCTCTGCCTGATCCTCCGCATCATTCAGTTCGCTGAAGCCATTGGCCAGCTCGCGCCCGCCCACAAAAAATTCAAATCGGTCGGTAACAAAAGGATCATCGTCATTGCGTCGCGCCAAAGGGGAGACTTCTGTCGGATAAGCAGTAATGAAGGTGGGCTCCTGTAACTGCGCCTCAGCCGTCTCCTCGAAAATTTCTATCTGGATCTTGCCGAGACCCCAGTTTTTGTCGATCTTGATACCCAGTTTGGCGGCAATCGCCGTAGCGGATGCCATCTCTCCAATATCCTCGGCGGTTAACTGCGGATTGTGCTTGAGGATTGCCTCGACCACCGTCATTCGCTCGAAGGGCTGATCGAAATGGAAGGTGGCCTCGCCATAGGGGACTTCGGTGGAACCCAACACCGACTGGGTTAGCTCTCGCATGAGCATCTCAGTGAGATTCATCGCATCGCGGTAATCGGCATAGGCCCAATAAAATTCGAGCATAGTGAATTCAGGGTTGTGTCGAGTCGACAGACCTTCGTTACGGAAATTGCGATTGATCTCGAAGACTTTCTCTAACCCACCTACAGTGAGTCGCTTGAGATACAACTCCGGGGCAACCCGGAGATACATCTCCATATCGAGCGCGTTGTGATGGGTGATAAATGGACGCGCTGTGGCGCCACCGGCGATGGGGTGCAACATCGGGGTCTCAACCTCGACAAACTGGCGCTCGGCCAGAAACTGGCGAATAAATTGAATCGTTGCCGCGCGGATCCGGAAAATTTCTCGCACCTCGGGGTTGACGATCAGATCAACGTAACGCTGCCGATAACGCGTCTCCTGATCCACCAGGCCATGATATTTATCTGGCAACGGGCGCAGAGCCTTGGTCAGCAAGCGCCCCTCTTCCATATTGATGTAGAGGTCCCCCTTACCGCTGCGATGCAGGGGCCCAGACGCCGCGACAATGTCCCCCAGATCCCAGGTTTTAATCGCCGTTATCGCTTCCTCGGACAAACCCTGTCGATTCAGATAAAGCTGAATAGTTCCCGACCCATCCTGAATCAACAAAAATGCGCCGCGGTTACGGATCAGACGGCCAGCGACCGAGAAATGCTGATTTGCTTCTTCGAGTTCTGCTTTATCCTGCTGCTCAAAGTCCCGCTGCAGTTCACCCGCGAGCGCCGTCCGGCGAAAATCATTGGGGAAGGCGGGACCCTGATCACGCAGAGCGGCGAGCTTGGTTCGCCGCTCCGCGATCAGTCGGTTCTCGTCTTCTGGTTGCTGTGGATCACTCACGGTTGTCTCCATCACACACTTTTCAGAGGCCTTGCTTCAGAGAGGCCTGAATAAACGGGTCCAGTGCCCCATCGAGCACCGACTGGGTGTTACGGGTTTCAATACCGGTCCGCAGATCTTTAATGCGCGAGTCATCCAGCACGTAGGAGCGAATCTGGCTTCCCCAACCGATATCTGCCTTGCTGTCTTCCATCGCCTGCTTTTCAGCATTGCGCTTGAGCATTTCCATTTCGTAGAGCTTTGCGCGAAGTTGCTTCATTGCGTTGTCGCGGTTCTGATGCTGCGATCGCTCGGTCTGGCAACTGCTCACCAGCCCTGAAGGCTCATGGGTGATGCGTACCGCAGAATCGGTGGTATTGACGTGCTGACCACCGGCACCAGAGGAGCGATAGGTATCGACCCGCAGGTCTGCTGGGTTAATTTCAATGTCGATGTTGTCGTCAATCTCAGGCGAGACAAAGACTGAGGCAAAAGAGGTATGTCGGCGCCCACCGCTGTCGAAGGGCGATTTGCGCACCAAGCGGTGCACCCCCGTTTCTGTTCTCAACCAGCCAAAAGCGTATTCACCCTCAAACTGTATTGTCGCACTCTTTAGGCCCGCCACCTCACCGGCAGAAGCCTCCACCAGCGTCGTCTTGAAGCCCTTGTCTTCGCCCCACCGCAAATACATTCGCAACAACATCTCGGCCCAATCCTGCGCCTCGGTGCCGCCTGAACCTGCCTGAATATCCAGATAAGCATTATTGGAGTCTGTCTCACCTGAAAACATCCGACGGAACTCCAGTTTCTCCAGCGCGACCTCCAGGCCCGCGAGGTCCTGCTCTACCGCATCCGCCGTATCCTTGTCGTCTTCCTCTACCGCGAGATCCAGCAGATCGCTGGCATCGTCACAGCCTGCATCCAGAGTTTCTATCGTCGCTACGACCACTTCAAGGGAGGCCCGCTCGCGCCCCAAGGCCTGAGCCTTTTCAGGGTTATCCCATACGCTGGGTTCGGCCAGTTCGAGTTCGACTTCTTTCAGTCTGTCCTTTTTGACAGCATGGTCAAAGATACCCCCTAAGCACGTCAGTACGTGCGCGGATGTCTTTAATCTGATTGATGAGAGGTGCTATTTCCACGGTATTTCCAAGGTGACAGCTCCCTCTGGGGAGCTGGTGTGCTCAAAAGGCGAGAGTCTATCGGGTTGCAGGCAGGACCGCCATCACCTCGACTGCCCCACCGGTCTTAGATCGGCCAGAAAGACTGGATGACTAGCTGAGCACTTCGTTCACCCCGATATTCATTCACATCGAGGCGATACAGCGCACCCATTTTCCGAAGGGGTGCTGCCAACCATTCCTCGACGTCAATGTTGAAGGCGATCCCCGCTATCTCCACCCCTTCAACATCCAGTGTCAGCTTCAAATGTTTCTCGCCCACAATGCGATGGCTACGGACGTCAAATTGACCGTCGAACAGTGGCTCGGGAAAGTGTTGTCCCCAAGGGCCGCCTCTGGAGAGCTCATCCGCCAGCGGCAAACCAAAATCTCCCGGCGCAAGTCCTCCATCGCTCTCCTCGGTTTGCTCCGGCGGGGTGTGATCTAATGCGTCAGCCACCGTGTCTTCTAGCGCTTGCCTGAATCGCTCCAAATCATCTTTTGCCAGAGTGAGTCCCGCGGCCATGGCGTGACCACCGAATTTAGTCAGCAGCCCGGGGTGCCGAGTGGCAACCTGATCCAGTACGTCTCTCAGATGCAATCCGGTAATAGAGCGGCCCGAGCCCTTGAGCAGGCCCTCCCCGGCATCGGCAAAAACCAGGGTCGGCCGATGAATACGCTCCCGGATACGCGAGGCCAGTATTCCGATCACGCCCTGATGCCAGCTTGGGTCATATAAGGTCATGGCAAAGGGGAGCTCCGTCGTCTCGAGCTCTAGCGTCTGCAGCTGAGTGAGTGCGTCTTCTTGCATCGATTGCTCGATATCGCGTCGCTCGCGGTTCAACTGATGCAATTTTTCTGCGAACCCTCTGGCGGCTGCTGATGACTCTGCCAGCAAGCACTCAATCCCGATCGACATATCATCAAGCCGTCCCGCGGCGTTCAAGCGAGGCCCGACAATAAAACCCAGATCGCTGGCACTGGCGCTATGGTGATCCCTACCGGCGACCTCAAACAACGCTTCAATACCCGGTCGTGCTCGACCACTGCGAATCCTCGCAAGGCCGGCCGCCACCAGAATACGGTTATTGCGATCAAGGGGTACGACATCCGCCACCGTGCCCAGCGCGACGAGGTCTAACGCATCTCCCAGATTAGGCTCTTCAATGCCCTCAGCGTTAAACCACCCTCGGCTCCGCAGTGCTGCTCGCAGTGCACTCAAGACGTAGAACATAACGCCCACGCCAGCGAGCGCCTTGCTGGGGAACGGACATCCCGGCTGATTCGGGTTCACAATGACATCGGCAGTTGGCAACACCTGACCGGGAAGGTGATGATCGGTGATCAATACGCTGATGCCCATTGCCTGTGCGGCTGATACACCCTCGATGCTCGATATCCCGTTGTCGACCGTTACGATCAGATCCGGCATCTGTGCCGCCGCCATCTCGACAATCTCGGGCGTTAAGCCGTATCCGAATTCAAAGCGATTGGGAACCAAATAGGCCACTTCACGCAGACCCATCTGTTGCAGCACAGAGACCGCCATCGCACAACTGGTGGCGCCGTCGGCGTCGAAATCACCGACGATGAGTACGCGAGCCTCGCCCTCTATCGCATCGGCCAACAAATCAGCCGCCTCACCGATACCACTCAATCTCGTCGGCGGTAGCAATTGATCTAGCGTCAGCGTGAGCTCAGCAGGATCCGTAATGCCGCGACCGGCATAGATCCGCTTCAATATGTCGGGTAGTGCAGCGTTTTCGAGAGCAGAGGTCATGTCGGCCTCACGCCGACGAATAGCGGGTGTCTTCAGGTTCGGCACTGAGCCGCCATAAAGGCATGGACCGCGGCAATATCATTGTCCAGCGTGTCAAATCGCTCCTTGCGCTCAAAGAGGTCCGCCAGATGCCCCGGTAACTGTGGCACCTGCCCGGTCTCTGCACGGGCCACGGCCGCAGGGAACTTGGCGGGGTGCGCGGTTGAGAGCGTCACCATTGGGCCTTCGCCCTTCCGAGAACAGAGTCGGGCTGCGCGGGTTCCAATGGCGGTGTGCGGATCCAGCAATTGTCCTGTTTTCAGCCACGCTGCGCGCATTTCCTCACAGGTCTCTTCATCAGACACCCGGGCACTGGTAAACAGTTGCTGGGCCCTCGCCAGTGCCGTGTCAGCCAAATTAATTTCGCCGTCTGAAAAATCTGCCATCAACTGAGCAATCTGTGCGGCATCGCCGTCGTACAGGTCAAATAACAGGCGCTCAAAGTTGGACGAAATGGAAATATCCATACTCGGTGACAGCGAAGCCTCAATAGGCTGGCGCACATAGGTCCCCGTAGTCAGCATTCGATGCAACACGTCATTGCGGTTAGTCGCGATGACCAGATTATTCACCGGCAAGCCCATTCGATGCGCGAGATATCCCGCATAAATATCGCCAAAGTTACCCGTCGGCACAGAGAAGTTGACCGGCTTGTCAGGACCGCCCAGCGCGAAGGCCGCGTAAAAATAGTAGACGATCTGAGCCATGATGCGTGCCCAGTTGATCGAATTGACCGCAACCAGCGATCGTCCGTCAGGAAGAAATGCGTCGGCAACAAAGCTGGATTTCACCAGCGCCTGGCAATCATCAAAATTGCCCCGAATAGCGATATTGTGGACGTTGTCTCCCGGGACAGTCGTCATTTGGCGGCGCTGCACGTCTGACACCCGACCGTCGGGGTAGAGGATAAAGATATCGACGTGTTCACAGTGCCGGCAGCCCTCGATCGCTGCACTGCCCGTATCACCTGAGGTCGCACCCATAATCACGACCTTTTCACCGCGCCGGGTGAGCACATGGTCTAGCAGTCGCCCCAACAGTTGCAGTGCAAAATCTTTAAACGCCAGAGTGGGTCCGTGGAATAATTCGAGCAACCACTGATCTTGGTCCAGCTGCACCAGTGGCGCGACGGCCTGATGGCGAAAGTCACGGTATGAAGCCTCGACTAAATCTGCCAGTGTCTCGCGATCAATACTGCCTTCCACAAAAGGCGCGATCACCGTTGTGGCGAGGTCGGGGTAAGACATACCGCGCATGGATTGAAGCTCTGCCGCACTGAAGGTGGGTAATGCCTCAGGCAGGTAAAGACCGCCATCGCGGGCAAGGCCCGCCAGCAGCACTCCCTCAAAGTCGAGGGTGGGGGCCTGCCCACGGGTGCTGAGGTATTGCACGCTCAATTCAAGGTTCCTTCCGTTAAGGAGGTCGCAGCTATCAACATCAGTTCACTGATCAAAAGATTCGACACGTAGCACAGCAACATCGGGGTCCGTCTCAACGAGCCCGCATATTTCGTCTATCGCTTGTGTCATTACGGACTCACGCGCTATCTGGGTCAACAGCACAATCGGCGCTTTACCCTCATCTGCTGAAGACGATTTTTGGACCAGCGACGCGATGCCGATGTCAAAGCTTGTCAGAATTTGGGAAATCTTGGACGTTACGTCTGGTTGATCGGCGGCCGTGAGCCTCACATACCATTCACTGGCAATGTCCCCCGCGGGCACGAGCGGCTTTGCCGTCAATTGCGCTACGGGCACGCCCAATGCAGGGCCGGAACCCGCGGGGTTTCGAGCAATATCAATCAGATCAGCACAGACGGATGAGGCGGTGGCGGCGCCACCGGCACCGGCGCCTACCAAGACCAGCTCACCGACTGCATCCCCCACTACCATGACCGCATTCAACACTCCATCTACGTTGGCGAGTTGCTTACTCTCGGGAATCAGTGTCGGGTGAACCCGCATTTCGATGCCCGCGTCCTTCTGGCGGGCAATGCCCAGATGCTTAACGCGATAACCTAGCTCGCCGGCATATTCCAGATCTGCTGGGGTCACTTCCTGAATACCGTGTTTCACCGGTGCATCGATATTCAGGGGAATCCCGAAGGCAATTGATGCAAGGATCACCAGCTTATGGGCGGCGTCTGTGCCGTCGATATCATAGGTTGGGTCGGCCTCTGCATACCCCAGTGTCTGCGCCTCACTCAGCACGTCATCGAAGGCACGGCCCTTGGTAGTCATCTCTGTCAGGATGAAGTTCCCTGTACCATTGATGATGCCAGCAACCTCGGACACCTGATTGGCGGCCACCGCTTCACGCAGGGCTTTAATGATGGGAATTCCGCCGGCAACAGCTGCCTCAAATCGAATTTGCACACCGGCTGACTCAGCCATGGCAATCAGTTCATTACCATGCTCGGCAATGAGTGCCTTGTTGGCCGTGACCACATGCTTACCTTGCTCAATAGCCAGTTTGATGAGGTCATAGGCCACACTCGTGCCGCCAATCAACTCCACCAGCACATCCACCTCGGGATCACGCGCCACGTCCATGACGTCCCGGCTCACCCGTGCATCGCCGTAATCGTGATCAGGGTGTTCCCGACGAGAACCAACGCAAGTCACCGATAGCGGCTGACCACAGCGGGCCGTCAGTGCAAGACTCTGCCCACGCAGAATCTCTAGCGTCGCCAACCCCACCGTGCCCACACCGCAAATTCCCACCCTCAGCGCTGCATGGCTCATGCCGAGAGCTCCTCATCGGTAACGGGCGGGCCTTGGCGCAGCACTCTCTTGATTCCGCGGATCGCTTGGCGCGTTCGGTGCTCATTTTCGATCAAGCCGAAGCGCACGAAGCCTTCACCATACTCACCAAACCCCACTCCAGGAGATACCGCGACGCCCCCGCGCTGCAGGAGCAGCTTGCTGAATTCGACCGACCCCATATGACGAAACTTTTCAGGAATTTCAGCCCACACAAACATGGTTGCCTTGGGCGGCACCACTGGCCAACCGGATTCATTCAGACCTTCGCACAGGACGTCACGGCGGCGGCGGTACATCTCACAGATGTCGCTCACACACTGCTGGTCACCCTCGAGGGCGGCAATAGCTGCCACCTGAACGGGAGTGAAAATGCCATAGTCTAGGTAAGATTTTATGCGCGTCAGTGCCGCAATGAGCTGCGGGTTACCGCAACAAAAACCCACTCGCCAGCCCGGCATGTTGTAACTCTTTGATAGCGTGAAGAACTCGACCGCTATATCCCGTGCGCCGGGCACCTGCAGAATACTGGGAGCGGTATATCCGTCAAACACTAGATCCGCATAAGCCAGATCATGCACCACCCAAATGTCGTGCTGTTTTGCAATGTCTACTATGCGCTCAAAAAACGACAGTTCCACGCAGTGCCCAGTAGGGTTAGAGGGAAAGTTAAGCACCAGCATTTTTGGCTTGGGATAGGTGTTACGGATCGCAAGCTCCAGCTCCTCTAGAAATCCCGCCTCACTCTGCATTGGCACATGACGAAGATCCGCTCCCGAAATCACAAAACCATAGGGGTGGATCGGGTAGCTCGGGTTGGGCACCAGAATCGCGTCGCCCACGCCTGTCGTTGCCAGCGCCAGATGCGCCAGACCCTCTTTGGAGCCTAGAGTGACGATGGCTTCGGTCTCGGGATCGAGGGATACGGCGTACCGATTCTGGTACCAGTCGCAGATCGCTTTGCGCAGTCTCGGAATGCCTTTGGACTGGGAATAGCGATGTGTATCGCCGCGACCTACTGTTTCACGCAACTTCTCAACAATATGCGGAGGGGTTGGCTGGTCAGGATTACCCATGCCAAAGTCGATAATGTCCTCGCCTCGCGCGCGCGCTGCTTGCTTCAACTCACCAATAATATTGAAGACGTAGGGCGGCAGGCGCTCAATGCGTTGGAATTGTGTGTCCACGAAACTGATTCTCGTCTTGTACGGTGCGGCTCAATCAAGCCCCAAAACAGTGACCAAGTCCGATGCTGGGCGATACCCCGGAATCATTTGCCCAGAACTGGTCACGATAGCCGGTGTGCCGGTAACGCCCATATCCTGTCCGAGCTGATACTGAGCGGCAATCGGGTTATTCGCGCATTCGTTCATGGGCAGGTCCACGCCCGCCTTCAACTCTGTCAGCGTGGTTTGCTGGTCATCCGCACACCAGGCCGTCGCGAGCTTCTGCGCTCCCTCGGAATCGACACCAGCCCTCGGGAAGGCTAGATACCGCACCTCAATGCCCTGAGCGTTCAGCTCATCGACTTCCCGATGCAACTTCTGGCAATAAAAGCAGGTGACATCGGTGAAGACGGCGATGTAATCCCGGGGCTCTCCCTGGGGCGAAAACACCAACATTTCATCGACTGAAACACTCGCCAACTGCTCCTTTCGGGCAACTGCGCGGCGCTCCTCTGTCAGGTTCACTGCGCTGGTAGCGGTGGTCTGGTGCAGGTCGCCATTTAAAAAGAAGTATGCACCATCGTCGGTGGCGTAAATTAATGGGCCGTCTTCGATCTGCACTTCGGCGATGCCCGGCGCAGGGCTGGGGCGAGCAGACTCTATACTGATTGGCTGACCGGCGAAGCCGCTCAGTGCGGCGGCCATGCGCTCCTTAAGGTCCTCCGCCAACGCGGTTTGACTCATTATCAGGGCAGTGCAAAACAGCGCCAAACGCGAGGAAAAACGGCGGACTCTAGGCTGTGAAATGTATTTAAGCGGATTCATCTTCCTGACTTCTCCCATGGTCCCGGTGATAACCCCATTGCCCACTATAAGGGGGCTGAGGGCCAAGGTAACGCACCCCTTGCGCCGCGCATTCGGTTAAACGCCACACTGCAAGTACAGTCTGAAATCGGGAGTGTAAAGGATCGCTATAAAAGGCGCGAATAGGCCCGATGCAGGACCGTTCGCCCTGCCGTTCAGGCCCCAGCCAGAGACTCTCAGGTAGAGAGCTTCTCCTTAATGCGCGCAGCCTTGCCAGAGAGCTCACGCAGGTAATAGAGCTTTGCCTGCCTGACATCACCACGACGCTTCACGTTGATGCTGTCAAGCAAGGTGCTATAAGTTTGAAACGTTCGCTCGACACCAACGCCATGGGAAATTTTGCGCACGGTAAATGCAGAGTTAAGGCCACGGTTACGCTTACCGATGCAAACGCCCTCAAAGGCCTGCAGTCGCTCACGATTTCCTTCCTTCACGCGCACCTGAACGACAACGGTGTCGCCCGGTGAGAAATCCGGCACCTCTTTGCTCATCTGCTCGGCGTCAAGCTCGGCAATAATTTTATTGGTACTCATTACCCTCTCCCATCACCGCCCCGAAGCGGCGACCGATTTATCTCAAAACTGCTTGTTTTACGCCCCCTCAACCTGATCAGTTTCAGGACGGCACGCCGGAATTTTGCTCGCCTGGGCAAGCTATCAGGGGCCGACTACCCCGAGAGGCCGCGATCATACCTGCTCGGATGGGGATTGTCTGCCCCTGTCGGGCGTTAAA
>Ga0315316_10001309_pt1 | contig 17318 bp, 10 predicted proteins | sample M160m3416metaG_FD_203702 | JGI IMG/M metagenome (GOLD analysis project Ga0315316, IMG submission 203702) | Ammonia-oxidizing marine archaeal communities from Monterey Bay, California, United States - M1 60m 3416 | ecosystem: Environmental > Aquatic > Marine > Intertidal zone | place: USA... | reverse complement strand
ATCTTTTACTTCCGCAAAATGACTCATGATTTACCTATGCTTGAAATTGATATTTTAAAATGACCACACCTGACCCACCATTACCTGAGTTCCAGCCGGAATAACCACCTCCACCACCACCCGATCCTGTGTTGGCTGTTCCTGATGTGCCATGTACACCAGCATATCCACCTTTTCCTCCACCTCCCGATCCACCATTTCCGGTAGCTGACCCATAAACTCCCCCCGATCCACCTCCTGCTCGTGTGACACTCCCGCCCGTGATTGATGATGCAGTTCCATTGCCACCATGCGCCAGTGTAGACGGAGTGGCACTCGCCCCTCCATATGTACCCGCACTACCACTTCCCCCTCCTCCACCGCCTACATACGCATTATTAGAATTTCCTCCGTTATTTCCATATGTGCCAGAACCGCCACCCGATCCACCATTAGAACCAGCCCCTCCACCTGATCCATTAGAACTTGCTCCACCAGCCGTTATATGCTTTCCTCCATAACCACCACCATTACTCGTGATACTGGAAAATACTGTATTATTACCTGCGTTGCCATCAGTGTTATTTGCGACAGTAGCCCCACCAGCACCAATTGTGATGGAGTAGCTTGTGTTGGTCACGGATAACCCCGTTGCGGTACGATAAGCCCCTGCTCCCCCGCCCCCACCGCCATTATTTCCACCACCACCTGATGCACCAGAACCAATAACAAGGTATTCCACTGGTTGACCAGAAGATGAAACCGCAAAGGTTCCGCTAGAAGTAAAGGTATGAATTTTATAGTTACCTGACGTAGCAATACTACCGCCCGTTGCCGTTGTTGGCTCCCAATGCACCCATGTATCCCCATTTCTACCGTTGTAGAGCGAGGCTGTGCCACCGTTATGAGTAGCAACATTGTCCTCGGCAACACCATTAATCGTTGATATAGTTCCCATAAATTTACCTTAAGCTAAAGTTACATAGTCAGATGATGGATTAAAAAATATTATATCGGCTGTGACTGCGTAGCCTACTGTGCGTACTACATCACCACTACCACTTGGCTTAGTCGCTGTGATTTCCCCGATAGTTCCACTGACATAAAGTGGTACGCCTATCGTCCAGTTCCAAGTATCATCTCGAACAAAGCTACCAGCCAGCGCAACATTCATAGCTTGCCCATCTGTCTTAGCCTCCATTGCCATACCTAACAAGTTAATAGAAGTGCCGGTTGCATCTGCATCAGCTTCTAACCATTTGCCATTAGCGTTGAGATACACTAAGTCCATAATGGTTGAGCTATAGCCAGCGTTTAATGTGCTAGTCTGTGGGCCATTTGCGGTATGGTCTGTGTCTGGAGTAGCATCAAGAGACAAAGCACCATCTTTACCGACTGCAAGATGTTCCGCATCTATACTTCCTGCTGCGTAGTGTTCGGAATCTATAGCGTTATCTGCTATGTGGGCGTTATCTATACTACCGTCTACATAATGTTCAGAGTCGATTGAATCATCAGCAATCTTATCCCCATTCACAGAATCGTTTGCAATGACTAAAGCTGCACCAGACGCTCTTGTATAGTTTACACAAGTTACTACATTAGATGCCGTAGAAACAAACTCAGCTACATCACTAGCAGCAGTAGTTATATTGGCTCCACTAGGTAAATCAAGAGTACCAGCACCGTGAGTCATGGTTAGAACACCAGAAAACTCTAGGAAGAAATGTCTATCTGCTGCTACCGTCATTGCACTAAAGCCAGTAGTACCAGTACAAATAAAGTAGTCACCATCTGTATCTATAACTGTAGGTGATGCTGAGGCAATATCACCACCTTTTTCCATCTGGATATAGTTACCGTTAGCATCTAAAAACCCACCTAATTGTGGGCTAGTGTCTTGTACAACTGAGGTAATACCTGTATCAGTATCCGCTACAAAACTTAATACAGCACTACCATTTGTCTTTAATAAATGTCCTGCCGAACCATCAGCGGTAGGTAATGTGAAAGCAACACCGCTGGAGTGTTTGATTTTGTCTACTTCAATAGTTGAAGCCATAACTTACTCCTTAGTTAGATAATAGAAAGAACACCGTCACCAGCGATTGTCCATGTATATGTATCATTGACAGAGATTTGTCCCATCAAAAACATATTCTTTAATGCTGCCGTTGTAACTGTTGCATCAGCGGTAATCGTATTAGGGTTACTGTAAAAACCACCATTGGCTAATGAAACATTGCTCAAGGTGTAGGTTTGAAGGTCTAAATTGCCACCTAATTGTGGACTAGTATCATCGACAACATTTAATATACCAGCTGTTGCAGACGTAACGGCTACAAAGGTAGACCCATTGTGTACCTTTAAAACATTATTTGTAGAATCATACCACAAATCACCTTCTGACGGTGATCCGGGTGCAGAAGAAGAAATAGTGTACTCTTCAGCAAATCGGTTAATATTGGATAAATTAGAAACTGTAGTATTGATATTAGTAATAGCACCAGCTACAGAATTTATATTCGATATTGCACCAGCAGTAGTATTGACATTGGAAATTGCAGCACCTACAATATTGACATTGGCTATAGAACCAGCAGTAGTATTGACATTGGCTATAGAACCAGCAGTAGTATTGACGTTCGCAATAGAAGTTGCTACAGTATTTGTATCTCCTTCTTTTGCAATAATCTTATGATATGTATATGTATTTAAAGTAGTAGTACTTATTACTTGCATACCTAGACCATCAGCTATGGTAGTACTCTGGTAAGTAGCTGGAATACCAGTAATAGTTACTGTAGATCCACCAACAGTTCTACCAGTAGTAGATTCTCCAGCACCATCAACTACAACTCCTCCTGCATTAGCTATAGATACAACAGTACCAGCACCATCATCAGGGTCTGGATTAGCATTTGGAAAAGTAACTTCTGATGCAATAGCTACAAAACCACCAACAGCATTAACAATATCAACAATATCATCTCTTACAGCTTTAGACGTAGGTATGGCTTCATCAGTACTAGATAAAGTAGTCTGTAGGGTTACTTCTTCAAACACCCCTGCTCCACTTGCAACTCGTCCAAGAACCTTATTACTTGCACTTGCAGACACTATCTTTGCAAGCGTAATGTTTGCATCTGTTACTTTAGCAGTAGTAATTGCGTCATCTGCTATTTTAGCTGTAGTTACACTTGAAGTTGACAGATGATCAGTGTCAATAGAGCCATCTACATATTGATCTGAGTCTACACTATTTGCACTCATGTGTGCGTTATCTATACTACCGTCAACATACTGGTCTGAATCTACACTGTTAGCACTCATGTGAGCTAAATCTATACTACCGTTTACATATTGATCTGAGTCTACACTGTTAGCACTCATGTGAGCTACATCTATAGAACCAGCAGCATAATGTTCTGAATCTATAGCATCATCAGCAATTTTAGCACCAGTAATAGCATCAGCAGCTATCATAGCAGATTCTACTGTACCTGAACCTATAGTAACTGCTCCTGCTGTAGAGATAGTAATATCACCTGATATTGCTACACTCTTAAAGTCAGTACCATCAGCTACTAATACATAACCTGAAGTAGCCTTAACATCATCATTAAACAATACAAGCTCATCTAAAGACTCTTGAGCCATAAAAAAGGCTTGCCTACTGTCTAAATCAAGGTCAGTTTCGGTTAAGTTACTGCCATCTACATAGTCAACTAAACGTGTAGCCCTAGAACTTTTTCTAATTATAAGTACAGCTTCACCACCACTTAAAGTAGGACTTGCAATAGTAATTTGACTGTCATTATTCCAAGTAAATGTAGCAGCTGATCCATCTACTTCTACACTTACATGAGACCTACTGATAAATGGAAAGGTTACAGCAAAAGATTGTGTACTTCCATCAGCTGTATATTGTACTTTTGAGTTAGCCATCTATTGTTGTCCTAAGTTAAATAAGTTTTGTGAACTTCTTTTTGGAACTCTCTCTGCTGTATCTTTTCTAAGGTTCTCTAACATATTCTTAGTACTTGCATCTCTAAGTCTATCAAATGTAGTTGTTATTCTTAATTCTGCTATATCTCTGTTTAAATTCAATCTATTTTCTAATTCATCTAACTGTATAGCTTCTGGTAAAGAATTAAAAGATTTAGAGCTTACCCATTTTTCTAAATTCTGAGATTTATTCATAGCTACATATATATCTACTAATTTAGTATGTTCCTCTTGAGATAATTTAACTCCATTTACAACTTCCCATTGAGCAGGACTTTGAAGTGTAGAACCTAATGTAGCTAATTTGTTCATTACAGGATTTGTATGTCTTTTACTAGGAGCAAAAGGATTAATTCCAGTTTGTAAAGCATTTTTAGTTCCTTCCCATATACCAAGATGTAGTTCATCACTCTTAGTAGTACCAGGATAATGCTTAACTTCCCCCATATGATTTCTAGCTGGAGGTCTTTGACCACCACCAAATAATAAACTTTGAGAATTTTCAAACATCTCATTAAGAGCTATAGCCACAGTATTCCAACCAGCTGTAACTGGATCATTAGCTTCTCTTTCAGCTTGTTTAAGTGGAGTTTCTTTTTCAGGATTAATTCCTTTATTAAGATTACGTCTAAAACTAGAATAAAAGCCAGCTGTAGGATCAACCATATTAGCTAGATTTCCAGCAGCTCTACTAAATCCTCTACTATCTCCAGTTAATAGGTCTATAAGATTACCAAATCCCTGTAAATAATGTCTGTCAGTAACTAGACGTACAGTTCCTACTACAGCATCAGCATAAGTTTGATTAAAAGCTTCCATAAGTTCAGCTGTATAACCATCTCTATTGCCTTGTCCTGTTAAATCTATAATATTCTTAACTAAATTAGTCATATTAGCTGATCCAGCCATCATAATACCTAATGGATCAAACCTATCATAAGGAACCCACCCATCTTTAGTTAGCCTACTATACCAAAAAGCCCCACCCATAGCTTCTTCTTGTTGCATCCTTAGTCTATAATCTGTAGGAGGAGCACCAGTATAGCTACCTGTCATAGCTAAACCCATAGTAGTAGCCCACATCATATTACCTGTAGCTACTTTTGCTTCAGCTAATTGTTTAGTAGCTGGATTATCAGAACGTAGTTCACGCTGTAATTTATCACTAAATTTTCTAATAAAAGGAGTTCGTTGTCCTGCGTAAGACAAAAGATTAACTGGAGTCTGAAAGAAAGGTATAAAAGTTCTCATAAGACCAGTACGGTCTCTATCTAAAAGCTTCTTAAAGGTTCTAGATAGTCCACCTACTTGTGTAATTTGTCCGGTAGCAGGATCAAAGTGATCAATTTCAGGAAGTTTATTGGTAAAAGTATTAATCTCAGAATAAGACTTAGCTTCTTCTAATATATCTTTATGATTTAATACATCATTTTTAATCTCAGAATGTTTAAGAGCAATACTTTTATTATCTGCACCTTCTCCAAGAAGCTTACGAGCCTTACGGTATGATAAAGCATCAATTTGTGCTCTATAGTGTACCATTTTAAAAGCTTCATCCATAGATAACAAAAGTCTACCAGGCAGATTAACTGCCCAACCTACACCATTCATTGCTTTACCTAAATTGCCACCAATGCCTAATAGTTCACCACTAATAGATTGATTATGTACAGTAATCAAGTCATTCTTAATAGCATTAGTACTAGGGCCATTTTTAGTTGCATACCAAAATGTACGCCAGAAATCACCCTGAGAAGTTAGGTATGACCATGTAAGCTGGACTGCTTCTCCTAAAGTCACTCCATCTATAGAATCATTAGTAGCACCAGCATAAGCTCTTTCAAAGATTGAAGAGACTGTTGCTGTAGAGTTACCTGTGAAGTTAACTACAGAAGTTTTAATACTAGAAAGTAGACCATTAATATATACTTCTAAAAGTATATCTCTAGTCTTAGCTCCAATACTTAATTGCTGAAATCTAAGTCTCTGTCTAGCTTGAAGATCATCAGCAGAAAGAATGTCAGTTATTTTCTGGTTAGCTTTAAGCATCTTCTCTTCAGCTAATAATGCTTCTTCTAGATCACTAAGTTCTCTTTTAGATTTAGTAGGAGTCTTACCTGACTTAAGATCAGCTATACGTTTTTGTATTCGTTTAACATTAGAAGCAGCTAATTCAGCTTCTGTTCTAACTTTTCTAGGAGCTTTCTTTCTAAGAGCTTTAATCTGTTTCTTTAATTCTTTTTCTTTAAGTGTTTGTTCTCGTTTAGCTTTCTTATTTGGAGCTTTACCAGCCTTAAGATCAGCTAATTGTTTCTCTAGCTTTTTAATATTAGTTACAGAGAGTTCTTCTTCAGTTCTCTCACGCATAACTTTCTTAAAATCTTCAGGAGAAGCCTGTCGTTCCTTCTTAGATAATTGCTCAAGTGTATTTAATATGCCATCTCTTTTAGCTCCTAGTTCAGGAGTAGAAGTAATAATATCATGGATCATATTAGTTTTAATTAGTCCTGTTTGACTAGCTAAATCTCCTGCATCAGCAATATTCTTAAGTTCTGCTAAACCTCTACCAAAGGCTGTATTAAGACCACTAGTAGCTCTAGCTGCGTTCATAGCATTTAAAATAGCTTCATCAGCAGCTTGTCTAGCAGCTTTAGTTCCTAGTCTAATAGACTCTCCTACCATCCTTAGAGATTTCTGTACTTGTAGATCAGTGAAGGTTTTACCAGCTCTAAGAAACTTAAACTGTCCTTCAACTGTAGGAGCTGCCTTTTGTAGATTCTTAAGGAAGCCTTCAGGATCAGCACCAAAATACTTAATTTGTTTCTGAATTTCTTGATCCAACATTTCTCTACGAGCAGCTTTAGCAGCATCATCTATATTACGAGGAAGGGTGTCTTTCATGATCTCACCCATCTGTGCAATTATCTGTAAGCGTTCAGTAGGAGAATTAAGCTTAGTAAGATTAAATGGGTTCATCTGATCTAACTCAGCATCAGTTAACTTTTCCCCATTATAAGCTTTCTCAAAAGCATCTCTCATTTGTTGCTTTGCTTCAGGACTAGATGAGTGGTAAAACTCTGCACCATCAGCTAATTCTTTATCAGCAGCTCTAATTTCAGCAGCATCAATAGTAGGAAATTTAGTGCCTACAAAAGCTAATTCATCAGGAGTTAATCCTTGTTGTCCTCTATCTATTACATCAGTATATTCAACACCTAACGCATCTGTAAATTCTTTAACTTCATCATCAGTAGGATTAACGTGACTAGCTGACTCTGTATCAGCTTTTGGTGTATCTGTTAGTGTAGCCTGTGGAGGAGCACTACCATCTGTTTGTGTTTTCTGACCTCCAGAAAATACATCATCAGCATGAGGTACAGCTGTATCTAGTAATTGAGCATCACCTTTAGCTATATTTTTAGCAGCTCTATATCCTGATTTAATAGTACCACCCATCATTCGGATGATCATATCAAACATGACACTTCCTATAAGACCACTTAAAGCGTTCTTAGCTCTAGCCTTAAGCTCTGTATCAGCAGGGTCTACCATTAAGTATTCTTTAATCGCTGCTCCTGCTCTACTATCTTCAGATACTCCTAAAGTAGTTACTAAGAAATTAAAAATATTACCGTCTTCAGGAGCAAAAGCAAAAGCATCTACTGGCATCCCTGCTATAGCTGCATCAAGTACTTGTTTAATTTTTTTATGTTTAGATAAAAAGGCAATAGGAGCCGTAGCTGCTGATACAGGAGTTAAAGCTAAAGCGTAAGGGCCAGCAAACTGACTAAACTTCTGGATCATTTCACTAGCTAAATCATCAGGAGATGATAAGTTTAAAAAGTTCTTAGGAGCACCCATAGATACTGCTATTTCTTCACCAGCTTTAAGAAGTCCAGTACCTACATCTACTGGAGCTTCAAAGATAGTTTGAAAGAAACCGTCATGTCCTTTATTAGCTTTCTCTTGTTCTAATTCTATATTAGGAGCTACTTCATTTTCATAAGATTCAGTATCTAAATCCCTCTCTTGCTGTTTAGAACCTTCATAATTAGCTCTATGTTTCTGAATAGAGTTAAACTGGTCAGTAGCTTCTTGACTATTGGGATCGAATATCTGTACCATTATTTACCAAACCTCTCAAACAAACCTAATAACGTATTATTCTTTTTAAAAAGTCCTTCGTTAAATTTCTTATTTACTTTATTTGGGCCTTTTGCTCTAGAGAAAAACTCTATTTTAGCTGCTTGTAAATCTCCACGTTTAAGAGCTTTTAAAGCTTTAGGAGTATGTATACTTAATAGTCCTAAATTATGAGATAATAAAACTAAAACCTCTTTTTGTTCTTCACTTAATTTTATAGAATTTGGGCCTTTCGTAGCTTTTTCTAGGTCAGCTAAAGCTTCTTTTCTTATAAACTCAACTACAACGGCTGCTTGATCTTTAGTAATTTTATCACCTTTTTGAAAAGTAAGGGGAGAGTTTAATTTTTTAAATACGTTATTAGCTGTTGTAGTAGTTACACCATACATAGCCGTAAATATGTTAGGTTTATCACCATCACGATGAACAAATTTAGTTTTATCTGTTGAATTACCACCATCTTCTATTTGAGTTAATATTTCTAAATGTTTAGTTAATGTAGGTTTATTACTTTGTCCAATAATCTTAGTAAAAGATTTTATATTAGCTTTAACTTCTTGTTTTAAATCTTTTCTAACTAGAGAATGTTCTTTTGTGAAAAAATTGGATTGATAATAACTAGCTCCTAACTGTCTCTTAATATCTTCTTGAATTTCTTTAGGTAAACCAGACAATGCAGAAGGTTTAGCTTTTTCAGAAACAACAATTTCATCCATTACAATTGGTGGCATATCCACTTCTTTACCTGTAAATCCTTCTATGTCAGACTCTTCAGAAGTCCCTCCTGTAAACTGATCTCCGTACTCAGGATAAATACCAGTAGCACCTCTAGCTCCTTCAGGTTTAGCTGCAAGAGTCTTACTAGCTGGCCCTGTGAATCCTCTTGAGCCTTCAGCTTTAGGATCAAATTCATTTGTTAATTGTTTTACTAGTAATTCTTTTGCTATTTTTCCCATACCTGATACTGCTTGATACATATTTGATATCTCTACAAGGTCTTTTTCTTTTACTGGAGCTTTTGTGTTGTCTTCATCAGAACGTAACTCAATAAGTTTTTTATAAGCTTCTGGTGTAAATAAAGATTCTTCTCCTTTTTCTAAAGACTCTCTCATCAGATTAGGGTCAGCAGCATTTGCAATAATTTCTTCTTTTGTTCTTGGCTTACTAGGATCAAAGTCAGCATCTTGAGAAGTAGTAGCTCCTTCAGCTTCTTTTGGAGAAAGTGCTTTTAATATAGATTCTTTAGCTTTTCCAATATTACTTACTTCTTCTTTTTCTTTAGTAGATTCTTGTGGTATTTGTTCCTCATAGTTAGGTATATCTATCTTAGGTCTAAGAGGTTGATTTGTACCTCTAAATACTCTAATGTCATCTATAAGTCTTTTAAAATAAAAAGCTACATTACCAGGAAACTCTATTGTATTTTTAAGTGTTAATCCTTTTAAATCATCAGTTGTAAACTGAAAGTTACCCATTGTAAATAGATTTTTACCTTCATCAATATTTTTTTGTATTTCTTTAGGAGTTCTAAAAGTAAATACATTTTTACTAAGTTTTTCTTTTAACTTTTTTTCAGCTGTTTGTAATGCTTTAGCTCTAAGAATAAGTCCTACTTCAGGATTAGTAGCTATAGCAGCTACAGCCCTTTCAGATACACCAATATCACTGTCTCTACCTGTAGGTGTACCTCCATATTTTAGAACTAATCTCATCTTCTCCCCTCTTGTAGCAGGAGTTACTCCAGTTAATTTATGGTTATCTTCTACTATTTGTTTTTCATATTCAAATTCTTTAGTAGCTAATTCAACATATTCAGCAAATGTATCAGGGTCTTTAGTATCTGCTAAAACTTTAGCTATAGCTATTTTCTTTTCTTGTTCTATCTTAGCTTTTTCTTGTGTAGGAGTAGTAGTAGTAGTAGTAGTTACAGCTCCAGAAGCTGCTGAAGGTTCTCCTCCTATTGTCTTACCAGATTTTGCAAGACGTTCTTCTATAATTGCTTTCTGTTCTTCATCTTCAGTACTACCAGGAGTCTTTCCTGTTATAACATCCTTAAACAGATTATTGTATTTTGCCTCTGCTATAAGTGCTAGTTCTTCAGCTTCTTTATCAGGATTAGCTATTATAAGACCTTCTAATTCTTTAGTAAACTCAAGTTCAGCATTAAGTATTTGTGAAGCTTTGTTGTATACTACACTTTGTGCTCCAAATTTTTTAGCTATACCAGCTAATACGATAGGAGTAGGAACGCTTTTACCATCTTTAAAATATTCTGAAACTAGCTCTTTCATTCCTAAGTTTTTTAAATAAGCTTTAACTGTAGGTCTGAAACTTTCTCTTAGTTTCATAACTGTAGCATTTTCTAAAACTCTTTTACGATGGTTTGCTGCTTTAGACCTTGGATCAATAACTTTTCTAAGTGCTTTAGCAGCTTCAGGTTTAAGGTTATATTCATTAACATGAATAGCAAAAGCTACTTCATCTATCTCTTTATCATCAGGAGTAAGTACATTACTGCTTGTTATTAACGCATTAATGTAGGCTGAAGAAGTAGAACTATTTTGTGATTCTGCTGAAAACTGTTTGACCCATTGTTTCGTAAAAGCAATCTGTTTAGTAACGTCAGTTAATCCCTTAAGTATTTGTTCACCTTGTTCCTGTGTGTATGTTCCTTCAGGTGCATCAAATATAGTACTGGCTATCGCATTATCTCTATCCTTTGTAGCGTTATCTTTTAAAGTTCTCTTGTTACTAAGAATAGTCTTAAGTTGTTTTCTAAAGTTATCTTCAAGTTCCTTAAAGTCTTTACCATAAGCTGTATTACCACTTATTTCAGCTCTAAGTGATGGACGTTTAGAACCTTTAACATTAGGATTTCCTTTTAAACCATTAATCAAGTTAGTTATAATTTTTGGGTTTACTAAAGCATCTCCTTCTTGAGCAGCTTTAAGTAATCTAGACATCATAGCATGAAGAATAGTAAGCTGTGTTTCTTTAACTCCAGCTCCTCTACCTGTTTGCAAAATATGTCTCTGTATATCATTAAACTTCTTAATAGAGAATCCTTTAGAAGCTAATCCATTCTGTACATTGTTTAGAATTGTAGCATACTCTTCTGGAGAAGCATCATCATCTTCTGAAATAGTATCTTTACCTGCTATAGTGTCAGTTAATAATGTAGCTATTTGACTGTATTCTCCATCTATAATACTTTCTATAGCTTGAGCATTAATACTAGACTCTTCCTCTTTCTTTTGTTTAGCCAATTCTGCACTAGCTAAACCTGTATACTTATGAAAATCTGCTTCAATCAAAGGAAACATAGCAGCAGCATTAGCAGAACTAATACCTTGTTTACCAATATTAACTATACTTTGCATACCAAGAGTTATCTGACTAAGTTTTTCTTTACGAGATAGATCAGAAGATAGAATCTCAGCTGCTTCTATAGTAGCGTAATTTAATAGGTTTTGTCTAGTAGTTAAACCTAATTTAGCATCTTCTGATTTATTAAAAGCAAAAACAGCTTCAGCTTCTAATCCTTTAGGTTGTTCTTTATTATAAGCAGAAGCTAACTGTGCATCTATAATATCATTATGTATTTTTTTAGCTTGTTCTTTTTCTGCTAATTGACTTAAAGCTTTAGTAAATGAATTAATGCCAGCTGATCTAGTGTTTGTGGTTAGTCTAGTATCTAGTGGCCCTTGTGTAACAAAGTTATCTAGAGGAGCTGCTAGTTGCGTTCTGACTTCATCTAATCCAAATCTATTTGCTTGTTGTGCCATTATGATCCTGTCACTCTACTAAAGATTTTACCATCTTTATTTGTTCCATAACCAATAGATAGTGAGGAACTAATAAGATCACCAGCAATACCTGTAACAAGTCCTGTTTTACTTGGTAAAGTACTGAGACCACTAAAGATTTGATTTTTCCTACTAATATTTTCTAATCTAGTTCTGTTTATTTGATTTAAGTAGTTAACTCGCCCTGTTTCAAAATTCTCATTTTTACGTCTTGCAGCTGCATGAATTTCATAGTCTAATACTTGAAGACGTTTCATTCCTACCTGAGAAGCACTACCGCCTTGTTGATTAATTTTTACTTTTTCAGCAGCTTTAGTTCTTCTAGCTACTCTATAGAGATCATGTAAAGATGCTGCATATTTTTTAGCTTCTAATTGTTGTACATTACCTAAATGTACATATTTATTATAAGTAGTATCATCTAGAGCATTAGATTGTCGATAAGCTGCATCATATTGTGCATATACAGCAGATGTTTGATCACTATAATCAGAGAACCTGTTGAACAAATTAAAAGCTGCACTTGCTCCTTGTAACATCATGTAACCAGACGGAATACTCATCAGGCTAACCTACAAAATTCATAGAACTTCACGTTATTAATAATCTTTTCTCCAAGTATCTTAAAGCCACACCATTTGATCCACTTAAGGTGTACTTCATTTCTTGAGTCAATAAAATTACAGAGATGTGGATATACGCTATTCATACCGTCTACCTCTGATCTTGATTGTTTAAGGAAAGCAGTCTTGATCTTTACAAGACCTTCAGTACCTAGCATCCATACTTGTCCACACTTGTCTGACAATGGAACTACACCATAGATACCTACTACTCTACCTCTATTGTCTATAATAGAACGGCAGATAGTACTATTGCCAAAACCTAAAGCTAAGGATTGTTCTACCGTATGTCCTAAAGCTTCAACCTCACGTTGATCTTCATACCTTAAATGTAATGAAAGATATGTTAAATCATCTAACTGTGATTTCCTATGGTACGGCTTCACTACCTTCTCCCTACTGTCCTCACTACATAGTTACCTTCCCAATCTGCACCAGTAAGAGCAAGTGGTAGGTATGAGTTAGACACAACTTCTAGTTTTAAACTTTTAGCATCAGCTAGTATTAACTTCTTAAAGTTACCAGTTTCAAATGGTATAGTACCTATGGTATTCAAAGCTGATCCTAGTATTCTACCAGTAAATTTATGGGTAAACGCATCTCTACCAGGAGCTGTAACTCTAAATTCAAAGTAGCCTGTCTTAAAGTAATCAATGTTAAACTTACGAATCTTTAGTACACCACCAGATAGAGAACTGAGTCTTCCTTGTACTTCTGTCTTAATAGTAGGCTCAGTAAACTCATATAAGAACTGATACTCTTTACCTACAAAAGCAGGAGCATCTGAGTAATCTCCAGTAGCAGTTACTGTAGTAGCAGTAGTTTGAGTTAACCCTTGTACTTGTGTTCCTTCTTTACCTTCCCAAGCTGGCCCTAAGACTACTCTGAAAGTTGATCCAAAATCGTCTGGATAAGGCAATGTCCAACTAGTAGTATCAGCACCAGCATTGTATACTCCAGTAAGTTCTACAGACCTATCTAGCAATACCTTAAAACTTAATTGAGTAGAACTCTCAGTTAAGTCTGTAAGGTTAGCATCTTGTAAAGACATCTTATCTAAATAAGTACCATCAGGTCTAACAATAACAAAGTAAGCTATATGATCCATGACGGTCATACCTATTACTTTTTCTTCATCTTTAAACTTCCACTTAGACCAAGAACTTAATTTCTTTTGTCCTTCTTGAAAAAGAAACTTGTATAAGAATACTTCATTTAAGTTCTCATCAGACAGTATAAACATAAAGTCATCATGAGGTATAATCTCAAAGCCTTTACCTTTAATATAACTAGGTACATGAGACGTAATGTTTTCTGCTGTTTCTTCTTGTAAGTCTTCTACTATACCAAACTCTCTTAGTACAGAGAAGCCATCATTCTCATCAGAGAAGTAAACCTTCCTACCATTAACTACAGGTTGTACTAGTTTATCATGTTCATACTCAGTAAGCAAGGATAGCTTGGCATTAGTAGGAGTGAGTCCACCAGCTGCAAACTCAGTCAACTTAAACTGCCCAAAGTCACTAAATAATACTAGGTTTTCATTGAATGGTACAGCATTATGTAGGATACTAACTTTATTAGTAGGAGCTGCTAGATCAATCATGTCTGTATCTAGTAGATCAGTAGCAGTAGTGGCATAAAAGTTGAAGTGCTCACCTAACTCAGACAAGATAATGTTCTCATTAGCTAGGAACCCTAGTCTATTCTTGTGGAAGAACATATCATTAAGGGTCTCACCTACAAAAGTAGGATCAGGAGCTGTTACTTCGTCTCCTGCTAGTCTCTCTGTCCATGTAATAGTAGATAAAGAAAATACAGTCTCACCATAGTCAGAACTAAAAGCAGCATCCCAAGGGTCTTCTGAGGTTCTAACCAGCTGTAAGGGCATAGTAGTAGCATCTAAGCTATTAGCTAATCCTGGTTCTACAGTCTCTACCCACTCACCTACGTCTTCATCAGCTTGGTTGTTATGCTTAATCCAGTAATCATCAGTCCCTGAACTAGGGTCTCCTGTAATCTTAATAGTAAAGCCATCTTTAGTCCTAGCAGGGAGGTCTGTAAAGTCTACTACACTGTCCTTAATGGCTGTCATGTTAGCTTCAGGAGCTTCTGCATGAAGTGTAAAGTCTGCTCCATCTGACCTAGTTACATGGACATTACTACTACCAAATTTAGTAACGGTAAAGCCAGAAACACTACTCATAGCTGTCGCTACATTTGTAACTAAAGTATCAGCATCAGCGTCAGCTGTTATAGAACCTACTGAGACTCCATTTAAGAAGACTTTAAAGGTAGTGGCAGAGGAGGCTTGCTTTATAAAAACAATGCCTTCAGGGTCTCTTGAGGAGCTTACAGAGGTACTCTTAGCTACTGTCTTATTCTTGTTTAATATAAAAGTATAATCAGCTACTGTGAATAATCTTAAGTTATCCCTAGCATCACTTGTGGTAATATATGTAAGTGCATCTCCTGTGTCACCATTTATGCTCTGTGAGTTACCACTTAAATCTGTAAGTTCTATTTCTGTACCAGTAAAATCACTAGAAAATGCGGTATCAAACTGGTCTGAAGACAGTAACAGTACAAACCTTTCGGTGTCACTTCGGTCTATGAAATGTACTTTAGCATCTGTGTCTGTCTTATTGGTTATCTTAGCAACGTGCTCTAATGGAGGTCTCTTCTTAAGACCTTCAGCAATAGTAACCATGCCATTCTCTTGTACCTCACACTGAGAAGCAAGTCTTAGACTAGGTGGTTGCTGAGAAACTCCATTGATGAGATTGCTTATTTGCTCTGTAATTAAGGGCATCTACCATAATTTCCGGTGAAGCTGAGTCGTATTTAACATATCTAATGTCCCATAAGCTACGTTTAATCCTGATCGCTCTGCATCATCATCTAATAGATCAGCATAAGCTTCTGCTTCTTCTTGTCTGTTTACAGTTTCAGCTGAGACTTGTCCTATAATTTCCTCTTGGAAAATCCTAGCAGCTCTAGTAGTTACATACTGTCTAAAGGTATTAGGTGTATCAACAAAGTCTAGTAAGGTAATAGTAACAGCATTGTTTAAATTCTTAGTCCAAGTAAATGTATTGTTATCTAAATCATAAGCATACATATCACCAGACCTACCTCTAATTGTCATGAGCTGTCCTGGTTGATACACAGAAAGGATAGACTCACTAAGAGGAATCCTATTGTCACTATCTCTAGTTAACACTACGTCCCACTCTGTATTAAAATGCCATCCCTTTTGTTGAGCTGCTCTGTTTACATTAGAAAGTAATTTCTTAGCTTGAGTTACTTCTACTGTAGTAGCTGTTTCCAGACTAGATACAGCAGCTTCACCTATAGCAGCCAGAAGTATATTAACAGCTTCAAGCTCTGTCATAGGTGTTAAGGATATAAAAGCCATTTTAAGTTACCAGACTGTGAGCTGTGAGTTGACACATACGACAAGTGATATTGTCAGTAGAGTCTACATTACCAATGAATACACTTAGGTAATCATTAGTTGCCATTGAAGCAAACCCTGAGACAGCTATAGGTACAGAGTTGACAGTAACAGTAGCACCAAAACCACCCATCTTAGCTCCTGAAACTATTGTACCATTTTTAGCTACTGCCACTACTAATTCTTTACTAACAGCAGAAGTATTAAGTTCAACCATAGCACTACAATCAAACTTTACATTTGTTGTAGGTGTACCTGTATATCTTAAACGTCCATCTGCATTCATATCAAATTCATTAGCAGTAGGAGCTGTACTTAAAGTAAACGTACCACCTGTAGTTACTTCAACCATGTTAGTTAAAGAAGTAGGTGTAACGTTTGCTTGTCCTGAGATCGTTGTTGATCCAGCTGTGCTTAAATAGATGCTTCCTTGTTTAACTTGACAGGTCTCAACAAGATCACGCAAGTCCTGAGGTGTAATAGAACCAGCTGCTTGACCATCTTGAAACAAGTTAGTAACTAGAGCACTTACGGTTCTACTTGTATCAGTCATTGTTTCCTCAAATAAAAAACAAGGAGCCTAAGTTACCCTAGGCTCCTCTTAGATTAACTCTCAGTAACAGTAGTTCCACTACCACTACCTTGTATCATAATATTAAATCCACCAGTACAGGCTGTAGACCCACTTGCAGATTTAGCAGCTAAACGTACAATAGATTTAGCTGGACAAACAAAAGGTACATTACCAGGAAATGAAAAGAATCCTGGCACTACTTGTGAAGTTGTAGCAATGTCATTGTCTGGTTCAGACACATACATCTCCGCTACAGTATCCCAAGTTTCTGAACTAGCTACACCCTGAAGCCCATGTCGAGCAATCTGAAGAGCAAAGTATGCTCCACCAGCAGACGTAGCTACAGCGGTTACGTTCCCCCAAAAGCCATGAACATATCCCGTATGTCCAGCTGGTACTTTCCACCAGCAATTATGAATACCATAGTCTCCTGCTTCTATGAGACCCATGTTATTTCCAGCAGCATCATTGGAGAAAGTTAGCGTTCCAGCAGCAGCCAAACCAGAACCAGCAGCTGTGATGTACGCTTCGTTAACAAAAGTCCAATCTGTATCACCTTGCTCAACAATACCTGTGCCATTCAAAGTCATGTTAGCTTCTTTAATATTAAAAGAAGTATCCAATCCTTTGACCTTTACAGTCTGAGCACCAGTTCCAGCAGGAGAGCCATCGTCAGCAGCATCACCACCAACAACTTCTATACCATCTCCAGCTGTACCTAGCTGAGT
>Ga0315316_10001297_pt1 | contig 17374 bp, 12 predicted proteins | sample M160m3416metaG_FD_203702 | JGI IMG/M metagenome (GOLD analysis project Ga0315316, IMG submission 203702) | Ammonia-oxidizing marine archaeal communities from Monterey Bay, California, United States - M1 60m 3416 | ecosystem: Environmental > Aquatic > Marine > Intertidal zone | place: USA... | reverse complement strand
ACGACGGAGGAAGATTTCGCGGTGGATTTGGTGGTTCAGGCACTGCGGGCCTTTGGCATGAAAAAAAAATATGCCGACAAGCTGCAATGGGATGGCAACGCCACAAGGCTGGACCTTATCGATCTTTCAGAGTTTCCCAACGTGGTGGCTCCTGGTGCAACAAAGGCCGGGACACTGACGGATCCTCGCGAATTCAACCTGATGATGAAGACCATTATCGGCGCGCTGGGCACCGACGATGATGCGGCCTACCTGCGTCCGGAGACCGCTCAGGGGATTTTCGTTAACTTCAAGAACGTGGTGGACAGCAGTCGCGTAAAGTTACCTTTCGGTATTTGCCAGGTCGGTAAGAGTTTTCGTAACGAGATCACGCCAAGGAACTTTACGTTTCGCTCTCGTGAGTTTGAGCAGATGGAGATTGAATTCTTCTGCCGACCGGATGCGTCATCGGGCTGGTACACCTACTGGCGAGACCGGCGCTATCAGTGGTACCTGGATCTGGGAATCAGTAAAGATCGTCTGATCCTGCGTGACCATCATGCTGATGAACTGGCTCATTATTCCGTCGGTACGGCGGACATTGAGTATGCATTTCCATTCCTTGATGATGGTGAATACGGTGAGCTGGAAGGGATTGCTCATCGCGGTGACTTTGATCTGCGTTCGCACATGGAAGGTAAGCTGACAAAGGATGAGAACGGTGAACTGGCACCGGAACTGAATGAACACGGGCAGCCCCGGCATCGTGGCAGCGGCAAGGATCTGAGTTACTTTGACGATCACGCCAAGGAACGATTTGTTCCTCATGTTATCGAACCATCGGCTGGTGCCGACCGAGCAACTCTGGCATTTCTGTGTGAGGCGTACCACGAGGATCAGCAGCCTGACGAAAAGGGCAGGATGCAGGAACGACTTGTGATGAAGTTCCATCCGCGACTGGCCCCGGTTAAGGCAGCTGTGTTTCCGCTGATCAAGAAGGAAGGCATGCCCGAGAAGGCGGCAGACGTTTTCGGAGCCTTAAAGACTGCGGGGCTCAACTGTCAGTATGACCAACAGGGGGCGATCGGCCGTCGATACCGTCGGCAGGACGAGATCGGCACGCCTTACTGCATCACGGTTGATGGCGACACTTTAACGGACGGGACTGTTACGATTCGTGATCGTGACACGCTGGTACAGGAACGCATTCCCGCCGATCGAGTCGCGGAGGAGGTCACTTCCCGCCTTAACGCGTGAGGAACAAATCAGGTAAGAGCAATGGTGAGCAGCGCCAATCCTTACCGGGCGCCGGACCCTGTCCGCGTTGCCACCCTGTCCGCGTGTTCGGTGCAGATGGCTGCGGAAAACGGCTGTTCGAACGGTCCCCGGGCGTCCGCGCGAGCCACGGTTCAATGAAGTCCCCGGAGAGTTCAGTTATTTCAGGGGCCGTTGTTGCCGCGGTTTGCGCTGTTGCTGATCTGCGGTCCCGTAGTGGCGTTGTGTTTGGTATTCCTGTTTTCGTCGTTGTCTGCGGACGTCGGGGACTGGTGACCGGCGTTCGCAGCAGTATTTGCCGGATCTGGTGCCCTCGTTCTTTCGTGAGTCTGTCTTTGTTGCTGCTGAGTACGTACGTCAGCGTGGTCCGTTCCGGGTGGCGGCTCGGCTGAACCGGAGGGATGTTTTTCTCTTCAGATGGCTACGTGCGGAGCTCTTGACCTGACGGACTCGCAGAACGCCGGAATCCGGATGCAACCCGACATGCAAGGCCATTCTTTCTTGCTCAATCAGTTGAGCAAGAATCTTGCTGGCCATCTTATTCAGGGCCACGTGCTGGAACTGGCGGAGCTGGAAAAGAAGTTTTGCTGATGTATGGACGGATTCGTTGGTGGAATTTGCGACCAGGATCTGTGAATATGTGTTGTGCGTGCGATTCGTCCAGTGCCAGTACTTTCCCTCCACGCGTTTTTCCTTTACTTCCGGAGTCGTTCCCAGTGCGATCCGTTTTTTGTTCGATCTGTGTTTTACTCTGTTCTGCGGTTGCAGTTCATGCTGCTGATGCCGCGAAGCCCGTCGCCAGCACGGCGATTGTGACTGCTGATACTCCCGGGCATCAGCAGGCGATCCAGGCCGATATCGAAGGTGCCAGAGATCTGTACCTCGTCGTGACAGACGGAGGTAACGGTTATGCTTGTGACTGGGCCGACTGGATAGAACCTCGGCTGTCCGGACCACAGGGCGAGATCAAACTGACCAGCCTGAAATGGAAGTCGGCGACGGCTGAGTGGGGCGAAGTTTCAGTCGGAAAAAACGCCGGTGGGCAGCCGATGACGGTTGCCGGTAAGCCTGTTAAAGATGGCATCGGCACTCACGCAAACTCCGTCATCCATTACCAGCTGCCGGACGGTTATACCAGGTTCACGGCGATCGGTGGTCTGGACAACGGCGGCAGTGATCAGGGTGGCGGATCAAGCGTTCATTTCTCGGTTTATACCAAGCAGCCTCCAGCAACCGGGGCCAAGGCACAAGGCAGTCGTGACCCGGCAGCTGCTGTCGCTGGTCTGGATGTTCCTGACGACCTGGAAGTCAAGCTGTTTGCGGCCGAGCCTATGCTGTTGAGTCCGTCGAATATCGACGTTGACCATCTGGGTCGTATCTGGGTCTGCGAGGTCGTCAACTACCGACGGTTTGCCAACAAGAACACTCCCGACCGGGAAGCTGGTGATCGCATTCTGGTGCTGGAGGATACCGATGCTGACGGTGTTGCTGACAAACAAACGGTTTTCTATCAGGGGCGAGACATTGATTCCGCCCATGGGGTCTGCGTGCTGGGCAGTCGAGTCATTGTGTCGGCCGGCGAGAACGTATTCAACCTGTATGACGATGATGGCGATCTGAAAGCGGATCGCAAGGAAGTCCTGTTTACCGGTATTCAGGGGACGCAGCACGATCACGGTATTCACAGCTTTACATTTGGACCCGACGGTCGGTTGTACTTCAACTTCGGAAACAGCGGCAAGGAACTTCACCGTCCTGACGGTTCTTTCGTTGTCGATGAATCAGGCCGCGAGGTTCGTGCCAGTCGGCAGCCGTATCAGGAAGGCATGGCGTTTCGCTGTGAACTGGACGGCAGCAGGGTCGACACGCTGGGCTGGAATTTTCGAAACAACTGGGAGCTGTGCGTCGATAGTTTTGGGGCCATCTGGCAGTCGGACAACGATGACGACGGTAATAAAGGTGTGCGTATCAACTTTGTGATGGAGTACGGCAACTATGGCTACAAGGATGAGTTCACCGGCGCCGGCTGGCGCGAACCTCGCACGGGCTGGGAAGGCGAAATCCCGCAGCGGCACTGGCATCTGAATGACCCTGGTGTCGTTCCCAACCTGCTGCAGACCGGAGCTGGTTCGCCAACCGGAATTGTCTGTTACGAAGGCGATCTGTTGCCACAGCGTTTTCACAATCAGCTGATTCACTGTGACGCCGGTCCGAACGTTGTTCGCAGCTACGCGGTGTCCGATTTTGGCGCAGGCTACAGCGCCAAAATTAATGATATCCTGACGGGGACTCGTGATCAGTGGTTCCGTCCGTCAGATGTCTGCGTGGCGCCCGACGGATCTCTGATCGTGGCCGACTGGTACGATCCAGGCGTAGGCGGCCATCGTCAGGGCGATGTCGACCGTGGCCGTCTGTTTCGAGTGGCTCCGGCGGGTACACCGTACACTGTGCCGCGGGCCGATTACAGCACAGTTGCCGGAGCGGCCAGAGCCTTGTTGAGTCCCAACACAGCGACGCGTTATCTGGCGTTTCAGAAACTGAAAGAATCCGGCGAAGCTGCCGAATCCGTACTGGCCAACATCTTCAACAGCGATGCAAATCCACGGTTTCGTGCACGGGCGTTGTGGCTGCTGGGACAGATCGATGACAGAACTCAGAAATATATCGATGCGGCAATCGCGGACAAGGACAGCGATATCCGTATCGCTGGTCTGCGACTCTCGCGCCGCATGAGGGTAGCGCATGCGGAAACGATTGCAAAACTGGTTGATGACAAATCGCCTCAGGTCCGTCGTGAGTGTGCTGTCGCTTTGCGGAACGTTGATTCCGGATCAAAAGCGGAACTCTGGGGCAGACTGGCGATACAGCTGCCGTCCCGCGACCGCTGGTATCTGGAGGCGCTGGGACTTGCCGCAGAAGGCAGCTGGGATGAATGTCTGGCTGGTTATACGAAAGCGGTCGGTTCCGGCGGTGCAAATATGGTCGAAACAGCCGCCAGTTTGATGTGGCGAAGTCGAGGAGCCAACACGGCACAGGAGCTCGTTAATCTGATCATACGGGTTGCCGCGTCGGGAACGGCAGATGTTAATGCCCAGCATCTGCTGGCATACTTCAGGGCTCTGGATTTTCAGCCAAGGGATGGCGTCGCCAAAGAAGTGAATCGTCTGCTGGCCACAAAGACGCTGGCGACATTCACCAGAGAAACGGCACCGGTCGTGATCGCCGAGTCTTTGCAGCGACTGGGCAGCAATGACTTTTCTGAGAATCCGGCTGCCGCGGCCGCTCTGAACCAGGTGTTGACGGATCTTGCGGGCAGCTCTCAGTACATTCAGCTGATCGAACGGTTCAGGCTGTCAGACCGGTACGGCGATGTTCTGACGATCGCTCAGACACATCCGGCGGAGCAGATCGGAGTTGAAGCGGTGCGTTCTCTGCTTCGCGGCAAGCAATGGAAGTTGTTGACAGCCGCGCTAAAGGATCGTGACCCGAAGGCTGCGATTTCGACTGCTCAGGCCCTGGGGAATTCGCTGGAAAGTTCCGTCGCGGGAGTGCTGACGGGAATCATCACCGATGGTTCTGTGACGATCGATGTGCGGCGCGAGTGCGTGCGGGCTGCTGCTAAGGTTCAACACGCTGCTCGCGAATTGGGCAAGTTGATTACGTCAAAGAAAATGGACGCGGAACTGAATCCGGTCGCTGCCGCTGCACTGCACGCCGCGTCTTCGCGGGGTACGCGTGAGCTTGCCAATACTCTCTTTCCTCGGCCGCCAGGAAAGGAAGGCAAACCACTGCCTCCCATCACGCAACTGGTTAAGATGCAGGCCGACGCAACGAACGGACGAGTGATCTATAACACAACCGGTACGTGCCACAAGTGCCACGTTGTGAACAGGATCGGTCGTGAGATCGGGCCTGACCTTTCTGAAATCGGCAGCAAACTCAGCCCTCAGGCGATGTTTGAATCCATCATTTATCCAAGTGCCGGCATCAGCCACAACTACGAAGCGTATTCACTTGTGCTGACATCGGGCACGACCGTCAACGGACTGATTACCAGTGAAACGGATGACAGCATCAGCATCAAGAGCGATGACGCCATTGTGCGAACATTTAAGATGGCTGAGGTTGAAGAAAAGTTGAAGCAGAAGATTTCCCTGATGCCGGCCGATCTGCAGAAAGTGATGACCGCACAGGAGATCGCAGACGTGGTTGGTTATATGCAAACGTTGAAGAAGAAGTAGAAGCGATACATGGCGTCAGATTCTGTTCTGGTTCACCGCGTCGTTGCCGGGTTCGGCCTGCTTGTGATGATTGGTCTGGCCTGGCTGATGAGCAGTCACCGTGATCGATTTCCGTGGCGTGTCGTCGTGGGCGGCCTGCTGACTCAGATCGTTCTGGTCGAATTGATTCTCGGGACGGACCGTGGTCGGTCCTTCTTTTCAACTCTTGGTGACGGATTTGAGGCGTTGATGGAATTCGTTGATGAGGGCTGCGCTCTGGTCTTCAGTGACAACTTTCGCGACTTCTATTTCGCGTTTCGAGTTCTTCCGACGATCATCTTTTTTTCGTCGCTGATGGCTGTGATGTATCATCTGGGTGTGATGCAATTCGTCGTCAGGATGCTGGCGAAAGTGCTGCAGCGAACGCTGGGAACTTCCGGAGCCGAAAGCCTTTCGGCTGCTGCCAACATTTTTGTTGGCCAGACAGAAGCGCCGTTCGTGATCCGTCCTTACATTTCCACGATGACGCAGTCAGAACTGATGGCTGTCATGACAGGGGGATTTGCCACGGTTGCCGGTGGCGTTATGGCGCTGTATATCGGCTGGGGAATCGACCCGGGACACCTGATGACCGCTTCGGTAATATCGGCGCCAGCGGGCCTGTTGATCGCAAAGGTCATTATGCCGGAAACAGAAACACCGATGACGTCCGGCGGGGCCGGAGCGCAGATCTCAATCGAAACGTCCAATCTGATCGAAGCGGCTACGCAGGGGGCGTCGGATGGTCTGAAGCTGGCGCTGAATGTGGCTGCGATGCTGATTGCGTTTATGGGCCTGATCGCGCTGGCCGACTTTCTGCTGAGCAGCTCGACGTTGTGGGTCATGAATGAGCTGTTTGGTATGCAGGCCGAGCAGGGTCTGACGCTGTCACTGATCTGCGGTTACCTGTTTTCTCCTCTGGCTTGGTTGATGGGTATCGAATGGAAAGACTGCTTCAACGCCGGTGAACTGCTGGGCTGGAAAATGTTTGCCAACGAACTGATTGCTTACGACCGGATGCGAACCATGATGCCGACGGGGTCCGATCCCGGGATGATTTCTGAACGAACGGCGATTATCATGACGTACGCACTGGCAGGGTTTTCCAGCTTCGCGTCCATCGGCATACAGGTTGGGGGTATCGGCGGACTGTGCCCGGAACGTCGCTCTGATCTGGCAGCAGTCGGACTTCGCGCGATGCTGGGCGGGACACTGGCCTGTTGCATGACCGCCAGTGTGGCCGGTATTGTAATCGGGTGAACGTGCCGTCGGCACGCCGGATTACCGAACGTTCAATGCTCCCAGCCACCGGCAATTCAAATGCTGCAACCGAGCTTTAAGTCGCCCCGCTTCTCGCTGGTTCCTGGCCATGATGTAACACGTGGAACCACTGCCGGACATGAAAACGGCCCGGTCCGTCATCTGCTTCATGTTGTGCATCAGTTCCGCGATTTCGGGGTTCAACTGCTGAGCAGCCTGGGTGAGCCGATTGAACGAGGCGACCTGCAAATGGGCAGTTGAGCCTCGTTGGAGGGCCTGAATCGTGCTCTGAATCCTCCGGCGATCGGTGACGTCGGCAAATTCAAGCTGGCGAAAGACTTCAGGCGTTGAATTACCTGACCCGGGCTGGGCAGCCACGAAGTGAAAACATCCGGACGTCTGAATGGGGGCAACCTGTTCTCCTCGTCCTGTACACAGTGCCGACTGACATTCTTCGACAAAGAAGTTGATATCGCTGCCCAGTGAAGCGGCGGTTTCATGCAGCGTCTGTTTGGTCAGGTTCAGGCCCCACAGCCTGTTCAGTCCTAACAGTGTTGTGGCAGCGTTGCTGGAGCCTCCGGCCAGCCCGGCTTCTGCAGGGATTTGCTTATTGACAGTGATCACCGCTCCGTGTCGCGTTTGAGTCCGTTCGCGTAAGGCGCGGGCGGCCCGCAGAATCAGGTTGGAATCGTCCAGGGGAAACGTTGCTGTCAGTGCCGGTAGAGAATAATCGGCCAGTCGCACCCGCAATGCATCGCACGTTGTCGCTTCAAACCGCAGCACGTCGTAAAGATTCGTTCGCAGCATCACGGTTTCAAGCTCATGAAAGCCATCGTCCCGCTTGCCGTGGACTTCCAGGAACACATTGATCTTGGCCGGTGAGCGAAGTTGGAAGGCTGGTTCCGGCTTTGAGACGGGGGCGAAAGTGTCGGGTGGGCGCCGGTGAGTATTCATCGACTTGACTCCTGAGCTGCCGCAGACTCCGGCTCAGTCTCTGATGGAGCCGTGGTTGTCCATTGCCAGATCGTGGCTAGAACTGTTCCCGTCAGCATGCACCCGAATGTGTACAGGATGCAGGGAATGACCGCAGGTGAATCGGCGCCGAACAGTTGTTTTGCCAGAGCAATTCCGGCGCCGGCGTTCTGCATACCGACTTCCAGCGTCAGTGCCCGGCGCATTGATTCGGGAAGCCGAATGGATGCTCCACCGAAGTAGCCAGCAAGGTAGCCCCCCGCGTTGACGGCAGCCAGTGCCAGCAGCAGTCCGCCGCTGGCCTGTGTGACGCCGCCGCGATTCAGCGCGACCGCGATGGCAATGATGGCCAGAATAGAAAGATTCGCCATCGTACCAGCAGCGACGTCTGCCAGTTGTCGAAAGCCTTCCAGGAAACGACTAAGCAGGTGTCCGATAATCACCGGAAGGACGACCTGTAACAGCAGTAGACGCACCGCCGCCCAACCGTCGTAATTCACCTGGTCGTCAATCGTCAGCCACAGCGCAATTGGCACAACGACTGGTGACAGCAGCGTGGCGGAGGTGGTCAGACCTACGGAATAACTGACATTTCCCCGGGCTGCCAGTGTCAGCACGTTGGATGCCATCGCACCCGGTACACATCCCACGATCAGGATCCCGGTTGCAGTCTGCGGGTCCGGCTGCATGAACTGCACGATGCTCCACGCCAGGAGCGGCATGCTGAGATACTGGATGCAGGTGCCCGTCAATACCGTTGGCCAGCGCTGCAGAATCTGGTCAACTTCCCCAATCGGAAGCAGAGCACCCACACCAAACATTGTCAGCACAATCAGCACATTGATCGCAGAGCCGCCAGCGGTGTGAAATGGGTCAATGCTCAGACCGAATTCCGGCCAGAAGAAAGCAACCCCGGAAGAGGCCACTAACCAAAACAAAATGTATCGCTGCAGCATGTTATTGATTCAGGTTGTCGATAAAGTAGTGCCTGAACGTCAGACGGCAGGAAGCGTTTTTCTGCACGGGGCAGCGCGTCGATAGTCAACCTTTTCCCTGAACGGCAATCTTCGCGATTGCTCGCCCGTTATGCGGCACAGGTCACTCAACATTGTTTTTCTGAAGAAATATGCCCGGCAACTCTTTTGGACAATTCTTCCGTATCACGACGGCCGGGGAAAGTCACGGACCCGGTAATGTTGTCATCATTGACGGAGTTCCGCCTGGAATACCGATTTCGGCTGAAGATTTGATGATCGACCTGGCACGACGAAGGCCCGGGCAAAGCCGGCTGACGACGCAACGACAGGAAGCCGACGCCCCTGAGATTCTGGCGGGCGTGTTCGAGGGCCGCACCACCGGCACCAGTATCGCGATTCTGGTGCGGAATACCGATCAGCGGAGTAGAGATTACTCTGATATCAAGGACAAATATCGTCCGGGCCATGCCGATTACACCTACGACGCTCGCTATGGGTTTCGGGATTATCGCGGAGGCGGTCGCAGCAGTGCCCGCGAAACAACCGCTCGCGTGGCCGCAGGAGTCATCGCAAAGAAGCTTATCAAACAGGAATTCGGCGGTCAGGTCGTCGGTTACGTTTGCCAGGTTGGCCATGTTACGGCGGACATTGCGGCTCCGCAGGATGTAACTGTCGATCAGGTTGAACAGCTGCCGGACGGTTCTCCCAACATCGTCCGCTGCCCCGACTACGATGCTGCCGCCAGGATGATTGACCTGATCGACGAAGCTCGCCGTGACACCGATTCCATCGGCGGAGTCTCTGAAATCGTCGCGACGGGAGTCCCGGCCGGATTGGGAGAGCCGGTCTTTGACAAGCTTAAAGCGGACCTTGCGAAAGCTCTGTTCAGTCTGCCGGCTGTACTGGGGGTCGAATACGGAATCGGCTTTGGATGTGCAGAAATGAAAGGCAGCCAGAACAACGACGTGTTCGAATCCAGTGATGGCGAAATTACTACCGCGACAAATCGTCATGGTGGAATGCTGGGCGGAATTAGTTCCGGCCTGCCGATTGTTCTGCGAGCTGCGGTGAAACCGACCAGTAGTCTGGCCAAACAACAGCCGACAGTGACGCGTGATGGCCGTGCCACAACCATCAGCACTAAAGGACGGCATGATCCGTGCCTGCTACCCCGTTTTGTACCGATGGGCGAAGCGATGGTCGCGATTGTGCTGGCAGACCACTGGCTCCGTTGGAAAGCCATCAGGGAAACCACAGCTCGCTGATTTTGAATTCAGCGCGAAGTGGATGGTCAGCCCCACGTGGTGGCGATGGCCTCGCATGACTCAGTTCGAAGGATTCTCTGCGTAGACGTCTTCTATGTCGTCATATGTGCAGATGTAGTCTGGCAGCCTGGACTGCTCGCGTTCCGAATTCAGAGCTGCAATTACCGCGACCTGAATTTTTTCGCGACACGATGCATTGATGGGATGGGCAATATCCGCAAATAATCGTGAACGTGACTGACTGTTGGTGTCGGCCGTTACCCGGGTCCCGCAACCGTTGCAGTGTCGCGCCCGAATTTCGTTCTTCCACGAACACCGGGGGCACTTAATCATGAGTTTACGACTTGGCATCGCAATGAAGGGACCCTTCAGCCCTTCAATTACCTTCAGATCGCGGACGACGAACTCGCCGTCCAGCGTAATGGAGCAGAATGCCTGCAGTCGATCTTCGTTGTGGTCCATCAATTTAATGCGGACTTCTGTGACTTCCACTAATGAATTCCTTCAAATTCCGGAATTTGATCGTTTCTGCACCATCGCCCACTCAACGTGCGGCCCCGCAGGAATTCTGTTGAGTAGCAATTGAGCTTAGGTACACAAGACTGAATTTCGGCCTGACATTGCAACAACACGAAAAGGGGGCAGACAAGAGAAAACGCTGATCCGAGGACCCTGGTTAACATTGTTTAAGTACCCTTAGGTCATGTCTGGTGGTAACACTTTACGTTGCGCCAATTGGGGGGGGGAATTCACACATGGGTTATGCCCTTATAACACACTAGGGCGATACCGCACAAGAAGGGGCAATGTGTGTAGTCATACTGGGTTGAGGATGAGTCCGCAGAATCTTCCGGGCGACGGAATCCGTCGATTCCACGCACATTGACTGCTCGTGCCCCGGATTATTAAACAAGCCTGTCTGGATCTCACCTACTGTTGGTGGGGCAGGAACTGTGTCAAAGTTAGCTGCAATTGGATTCCGAGGTGGCTTCTGGCCGTGGTACCACCGCAGTACAGGCAAAGGCGCGGACAGTCTGAGTGTATTCGTACCAGTCCAGTGCGGTCACTGCATTCAGAAAAACCTGCGTCTGGTCGTGCGGCATATCGTTGAAGCGAGTGCAACCTGTACACACGTAGTTCGCATCACCGCAGGTGATTCCGGGCAACAGAGCAAAGGCCACGGCGCTGCGAACGTCATGCCCTTCAAAGCGAGTCGGGTGAATCATGCAACCGACGCACGTCTCCTGATCGTTATCGAATCCCATAAACGGGCATACGATGGACTGTGCGATCGTTTTTTTCCTGCGTTTGCCGATCCCCGGCAGCCGAACCAGCACGGCCCACAGCAGGTTCATGCCGCGTGTTGCAAGGATTTCGTGCAGGAACAATCGCGCATGTCCGGGCAACGTTCCGGCTGAGCTGATGTGGCGGAAAAGATCGCGCTGACGTCGTAACCGTGAGACCAGGTGTGACCTCTTGATGTTGGGCCCCCAGCAGCAAGCACCGCATGTGTGTTTGTCGATGCGGCACAAAGATACATCGTGTGAGTTGCTGTAGGGGGGCTGCATAACGGCAGTGACTCCGGGTTCAGCTGAAAACCAGTCGGCGATCGACGGCCAACACTAACATCAATCGCAGGGGCGGCAAATACGAACTTCTGCCGTTGTGCAGCCGTGTCAACACGTGGTATTTACTGACGTCAGAATTGACGATGAGTGATTCATGATTCGTCAGCGTCAGTCGCGAATACAGCACTGCACCGAGGGGAAATCGTGAGCCGAATTTGTCCGTTGTTTCTGCTGATCGGTTCTGGTATCGCAGCGCCGGCCAGAACGAGGCGGACATCTGTCAATTCAGATGCAGGCAATTCTATGGTGACTTCGTTGGATTCGGTATTGAAAACAGACGTCAATGTTCCCGACTCCGCAGCTGTCCGGAAGACGATCGTACCTGTTTCAGCTACAACAGGCTGCGGCGGTTCCGCTCTGCTGAGTCGATAGTCTTTGCGCAGCTGAATGCACTTCTGGTACCATGTGTGGATCTGCATGTCCCAGACATTGGTTCGCCACGGGAACGCTTTTCGGCAGTCAGGGTCGTGTCGGCCATCAAGTCCGATTTCGTCCCCATAATAGATGCACGGAGCACCGGGAATCAGGCATAGAAAGAGCCATGCCATTTTCAGAGCCGCTTTGTCGCCGCCGCAACAGGTCAGAAAACGCGGCATGTCATGGCTGTCCAGCAGATTCAGTTGCGCTGCGGTGATTTCATTCGGATAGATTGAGGCCACTCGCTGGATTTCGGCGGCAAATTCCGGGCCGCTGCAGCGCCGCACATGGCTGAAGCTGGACGGTTGCCGCACCTGCTCAAGGTCCAGCTGGGTGCCGCCGAAGAATGCCAGACACGCTGCCGTGACCTGGTAATTCATCACGGCGTCCCACATGTCACCATGTAGCCAGTGTTGCGCTTCTCCCCAAACCTCACCGACAATATATGTTTCCGGATTAATCGTTCGAACGCGTTGACGAAACTCGCGCCAGAAGGCGTCATCTTCAATTTCGTTGGCGACGTCCAGTCGCCACCCGTCGATCCCGAATTCAACCCAATGCTCTGCAACCGACAACAGGAATTCACGAACTTCGGGGCAGTCAGTATTGAATTTTGGCAGTGCCGGCAGGTTCCACCAGGCGCCGTACCCGATGGCATCGAAACTACCCTGACCATCCGCGAGAGAGCGAGCGGCCTGATCGGACGGATAGGGCTGAAACGGTTTGCGTCCCTGAAGGCGGTCCTGATCAAAGTGAAACCAGTCCCGGTACGGAGATGCAGCTCCGTTTTCCAGCACGTGATGAAATTGCCAAAAGCCGCGACTGGCGTGATTGAAAACACCATCAAGGACAATCCTCATGCCGCGCTGGTGGGCACTGTCGAGCAACTCACGCAGCGCGTCATTGCCGCCCAGCAGCGGATCGACGTTGTAGTAATCAAAGGTGTGATACCTGTGGTTAGAGGCCGAGGCAAAGACAGGGCAGGAATAGATTGCCGTGACACCCAGATCCTGCAGATAATCGAGCTTCTGCGTGACGCCGTACAGGTCTCCCCCCTTAAATCCATGGGCCGTCGGGGCGGTGTCCCAGGGTTCAAGGTGCTGTACCGCTGTGACCCGGCCGCTGCGTGCGAACCGATCGGGGAAGATCTGGTAGAAGACAGCGTCCTGCACCCACTCCGGTGTGTCGATCGGCATCGAAACCGTCTTTCCAGTGCTGCATCGAATGAGGAATCTTGGTGCACGATGGTGCGGGGAGGTCTGCTGCTTGCAGTCACTCCGTGACTGAATTTCATTATGTTGGTGACTTACGGGTCACTCTGATTGGCTGCTGTCTTCCACCTGGTCCTGGTTTCCGTGTACGCACTTCAACATCGTCAGGCTCAGCGGCGGAATCTGGATTTCGATCGTCTGTTCGTGACCGTGGGACGCGGTATCTTTGGCATACACACCGCCCTGATTCCCGATACCGGATCCCCCGTACCATTTGGCGTCAGTGTTCAGCAGTTCCTTGTAGAAACCTTTGACCGGAACACCGATTTGATAGTCCGTATGTGGAGTGGGCGTCAGGTTGACGACAACAACCAGGCGTTCTGACAGGTCGACGGTCTGGCGCACGAAGGCCAGGACGCAGTTTGTGGTGTCATCACCCACAACCCAGCGAAACCCATCCGAATGAGTGTCACTGGCATGGAGTGCTGAATGTTCACGGTACAGTCGGTTAAGGTCACAGACCAGACGACGGATGCCTTCGTGTGTATCAAAGGTTCGCAGCGTCCAGTCGATTTCACCGTCGTGATTCCATTCGTCCCATTGCCCGAATTCGCACCCCATAAACAGCAGTTTTTTTCCGGGGGTGGCATACTGCATTCCGTACAGCAGTCGCAGGTTGGCAAACTGCTGCCACTCGTCTCCGGACATCTGCGAAAGCAACGACTGTTTACCGTGTACGACTTCGTCGTGCGACAGCGGCAGCATAAAGTTTTCGCTGAATGCGTAGACACCACGAAATGTCAGGTCATTCAAATGCCAGACACGGTGGATGGGGTCCCGCCGCATGAAACGCAGGGTGTCATTCATCCATCCCATGTCCCATTTCATAGTGAACCCCAGGCCGCCCGTGTAGACAGGGCGAGAAACACCAGGCCAAGCCGTCGATTCTTCGGCAACAGTCAGAATTCCAGGGAATTCGGCGTGCAGCACGCTGTTGAAGTCACGCAGGAAATCGATCGCTTCCAGGTTTTCGCGACCACCGTGACGATTGGGAATCCACTGTCCGGAGTCCCGTGAATAGTCCAGGTATAACATTGACGCGACAGCGTCGACTCGCAGCCCGTCCACGTGGTAGACGTCGCACCAGAACCGTGCACTGGACAACAGGAATTCGGAAACTTCTCGTCGACCGTAGTTAAAGATCAGGGTATTCCAGTCGGGATGATACCCGAGGCGCGGATCGGCGTGTTCGTACAGGTGAGTTCCATCAAATTGTGCCAGTCCGTATCCGTCCGTCGGGAAATGGCCGGGCACCCAGTCCAGCAGCACTCCTATATTGTGCCGATGCAGATAGTCCACGAAGTACTGAAAATCATGAGGCTGCCCGAAACGACTGGTCGGCGCAAAATAGCCCGTCGTCTGATAGCCCCACGAACCATCGAAGGGGTGCTCTGTCACGGGCATCAGTTGTACGTGAGTATAGCCGGCTTCAGCAATGTATTCCGTCAGCTGGTGAGCGAGTTCCCGGTAGTTGTGAAACTGGCGACCGTCCCTTGGACGCTTCCATGATCCCGGGTGCAGTTCATAGACCGACACTGGCGCTTCAAGCCAGTTGGTTGAATCGCGTCGCTGGATCCATTCTGAATCGTGCCACTGAAAGTCCCGCAAGCTCCAGATGACGGACGCCGTACCTGGCCGCAATTCGGAATGAAAGGCAAACGGATCAGCTTTCTCAATGATCTGTCCGAGTTTTGTTTTGATGGCATACTTGTAGCGCGTCCCCGGAATCGCACCGGATACGAAGCCTTCCCACGTTCCGGTGTCGCTGGAATTCAGCCAGTCGCGACCAGGCGTCCATCCGTTGCCGTCACTGATGACGGACACTTCCTGGGCATTCGGGGCCCACACGGCAAAGCGAACACCGTCATCGACAATGTGCGCTCCCAGGTGGCGATACAGCGTCGTCCGGTCAGCCGGCAGGTCAAATGTGTTGCCTGCAGCAGCGGAGGTCGATTCCGCGTTACGACTGAGTCCGAAATCCGTGCTCACTTTGTCCACCCAATTCGAACCATTGAAAACTTGCGGGGCAACCGGACCGTCTGCGAATTTACAGACAGCCTCATATTATCGTCGTCTGTGTCTCGCGTGTCTATGAAGGACAGAGGATCAGCAGAAACGATGAGTCGCGTTTTGCTGCCGCTAGATGCCAGACGTTCGCTGTTGACGCAATCGCGTAAACAATTGTGCAAATCGAGGTTCTGTGCTGTGCCCCGGTGGCTTCGGCAGTATTTCCGGAACGTCCGTGCCGAGTGAATCACCCAGCACGGAGATACACGGCACGTCCTTCTGGCCTTCTGTTGCGACATCCTTAGAGATCGGTTCCGGAACTGGCAGTGCGACACTCTCTGCGCCCGCTGCGGGCCGCAGCATCTCCTGGGCAGGTATGATGGAAATCACACGGTCGCGGGCCTGATTCAGCAGTGTTGGAGCGTAACCGTCTTCACGGAAGGCGACGTGTACAACTTCGTCATTGGTCTGGACAGTCTGCCTGCGACCATGGGGCAGCGAAGTGACTGTGTGGCCGGGAGGCTCTGTGCTTCCAGGGGAGTTGCTGCCGAGGGAAGCGATTTGTGCGGTCATGGTGTCGCTGTTATCAACCGGGCTGTTGTCTGTCACGGTTGGTGAATCGCCCGGACTGACAGTGCCTCTGTTCTTCTGGACGTCATCCATGGTGTAAAGCAAAGTCAGCAAACGATCAGTTTCCTTTGATTTCGTTGTGTTGAGCTTCGACTCCTGGGCCTCCCTCTCCGTTGAACGCGCAGATGTCGCTGCCACACTGTCGGAGATGGGTAACAGGATCTGCTCGTCGCTGTCATTTGCGTTGTCATCGACAATGGCTGCGGCGGGCTGATCTGTTTGTGTCAGATCGTTTTCGGCAGACGGCAATTCAATCACCGCGTCCGTGTCGTCAATCGGAGTTCCAATATTCATGCAGACGGCGTCCGCCGGTACCTCGTTTTCAGTCGGCTTGCCGCTCGCTTCGAATTGCCTCATGAGCTGACCGTCGATCCACGTCGTGTCGCTTTCCTGAATGTCTTCTGCGAAAACAGCCCCCGCTCCACCCGGTGGCAGCGCGTCAGACGCCGCCGCTTCTGCGATTAGCTGTTGCACGTAATCAATCGATTGATCCAGGTATTCCGCTTCCAGGTTCGGCAACGGTGCGTCGATGTCAATCACAGGGGAAACCGCTATTGCAGTGACGGGGTGTATCTGGACGGACTCCGTCTGCTCTTCGTTCCATTCGAGGACTGGAATCGAAGATGCCGGCGATACGCCGGAAATGTCCGGAGGCCAGACGGGAGTCAGGGATGTCTCAACCAGATGAGTCCGCTGCAGCTGCTCCGGACCAACAGACCGACCCAGTTCGCACCAGGTATATCGATCGAAGACCGGTTCAGCCTGCGTCGGGCCTGTTGAGCGTGCGCGTGTCGCGCTCGGTGCGGGCCATCTTCCGGCCGGTTTCCAGCGTAAATAATGACTGAACAGCTCTTCGGCTGTATCTGATTGTGCAACCACCGGAACAGCAGTCGGGGCCAGTGTGACATCAGCTTCGACGTATTTCTCGTGCTTGCCGCCACTGGTGAGGGGACCGCCGGCAGGTCCGAGGTGATGTTCAAGACTCTGTAGGTCGGACGCATCGTCGTGGTCGTTACCGCCCTCAAAGGTCGCGGCCGGCGCGTTCATCGCATCGTTACGGGTATCGTCATATCCCGCGGTGACGTTTACAGCCGATGTTTCGGCATTTGCAGTATCCACAATCGCGTTGTCGTCTGTTCCCTTCGGAGGAACGTTGGGCTCGAATTCCGGATATTCAGACGTGCGATCGAAGAATTCGACAGAGCTGATCTCGACGGTACCAACTGGAAGATCGTCTGTTTCGCAGGAGTCAGGCTCAAGATCGGCATCTGCGGAACGGAATGGCGTTTCGTCCGCGTCCGAATTCAAAGCTTCGGACGTCCGCGGCACAATATCGACGGGTGAGTGATCGGCAGACGGTGCCCCGAATCCAATTTCAACAACGCCCTCGCTGGCGCTGGAACTCGTTGTGGCTGACGATGCGGATTCACCGGC
>Ga0315316_10001294_pt1 | contig 17387 bp, 15 predicted proteins | sample M160m3416metaG_FD_203702 | JGI IMG/M metagenome (GOLD analysis project Ga0315316, IMG submission 203702) | Ammonia-oxidizing marine archaeal communities from Monterey Bay, California, United States - M1 60m 3416 | ecosystem: Environmental > Aquatic > Marine > Intertidal zone | place: USA... | reverse complement strand
ATTCTATCCGCCGGCTGTATTCGCACCAACATCAGCTGCCTTTCCACCATCAGGAACTGTGTCAAAGTTTGTGTCGATGATTGCGGCACCACATGCATCACCGAAGGTGTTGACTGCGGTGCGGAACCGATCAAGCAACCAGTCCACACTTAAGATCAGCGCCAAATACTCAACAGGAAGCCCGACAGCATTGAGAACAATCAGCATCGTGACAAGGCCTGCCTCTGGAATCCCAGCCGCTCCGACGGCCGCCAACGTCGCGGTCAAAGCAATCGTCACCTGCTCCATGAGGGACAGGTCAATTCCAACGACCTGTGCAATGAAGATCGCTGCCGCTGCTTCATACAACGCGGTTCCATCCATATTGATCGTCGCACCCAATGGCAGCACAAAATTCGCACTGCGTTCCGAAACGCCTCCCTCTTTCTCCGCACATTCCATCGTGACCGGTAGCGTCGCTGAAGAACTGGCTGTACTGAAGGCAGTCAGAACTGCCCGGGACATCTGCCAAAGGAACTGATAGGGATTCCTACGAGTAAAGAACCAGAAAATCACGGGCAATGTGACCAACGCATGAATCCCCAGTCCACTGAGCACCGTCATCATGTACCAGCCTGTCTGCTGAATCACCTCCCCCAACTTCCCTTCCGCTTGCGCTTCGCCAAACCTAGCGGTCACCAGACAAAAAATCCCAAATGGCGCAACCTTCATCAACAGCATCACAAAGGCCATCAACGCATGGTTGATCTGTTCGATCCCAGTTTTAAGCGTGTCTACATTTTCGCCCAAGGTTGTCAGCATCCCGGCAAAAATGATGGAAAACACAATCAAAGGCAGCAGGTTGGTCTCGCTTGCTGCTGTAAACAGATTGTCAGTAAAAAGAGACGTGACAAGGTTCTCGATGATCATCCCAATGGTGGGTTCTACATTTTCGGGCGTCCCAAAGAAGTCGGCAACCTTCTCTTTGGGCACATCAATCTCTGCCGCCAGATAATCATAAATCAGGTCACCTGTTCCAGCTTGATCACCCTTGAGTTCCTGAATTCTTTCTTCGGATACCGTTCCAACCCCCGGCTTGATGACGTTCACCACCACCAGCCCAACGACCACCGCAAGTACGGTGGTGGAAAAGTAATAAAGTACCGTGTAGAGCCCCGGTTTCCCTAGTTTCCGAACATCTCCCATTCCAAGTATTCCACACATCACACTCGACATAACCAACGGAACAACCATCATCTTAAGGAGGTTAAGGAAGACCTCTCCACCAAGATGGAATTTCATGGAAAACGTTGGAAACCACACCGCCAAACCGATAGCGATCACAATTGCAATGCAAATGTAAAGCGTTTGCCTACCACTGTGTTTATCACCTGACATGAATCTTCCTGCGGATTAAAAACAACATGGAGTTAACATCTCACACAATGCTGCGTAGACCTTCGAGCCCCGAGCACGCGGCAGAAGCAGGCCGCGATTACCATCGTCAACAGACGAGAATGATAATGCATGAAAGGTAGCGACTGGGGCGTCACATCATCACCGCAGCAAGAAAACCTTGAAATAGTGCTTTGGCAGACATCTAACGCCGCCCCGTTTTAGCGTCTCATCCCACGCGCAGATCATGTAATCCCCAACGGCATCAACCTCTCAACTGTCAGCTCTTCACATGAACCACGCGTGTTCTGTTGCGTTCCCACCACGTTTGTTCAAACGAACGCATCGAACAGCATCTTCACGCCAGTACCGACCATCACGAACACTAAGAAACTGAATACAAGCCGATTGCCTTTTTTGATCGCAAGTCGCGCCCCCACTACTCCGCCAACGACATTCCCACACGCCATGACAAGACCGGGCACCCACTCGACGAGCCCGTAAAGGACGAAAACAAGTGTTGCTACAAGCGTGACGATGAAAACGACACTATTTTTTACTGCATTTGAAGCGATCAGATCGCCGCTCTGAACCCAACTCATCGCAACCAGCAGCAAGATCCCCACTCCCGCCTGCATGAAACCAACGTACACGCCAATGAGCAAAAAGATGGGTGACAGTTTCCAAACCGACGTTTCTCTGTCCAATTCCCGCCCCGTTAGCCGCTTTGGATCCATCAGAATGATGGCCGCCATGACTAGAAACAGAATGCCAAACACGCCCCGAAATGCATCTACCGAGAGGTGCACCGCAAGCAACGACCCGAACGGAACTCCTAAAAGGGTGGGTACACCTACACGCACGACCATGCGTTTGTTCAAGTGACCGTGTTTTTGGAACGTCGCTACTGCTGAAGCACTTGAAAACAACACCGCGAGTCGATTGGTACCATTGGCGAGCTTGGGGTCTAATCCAAACAGCATCAGTGCCGGTAGTGTCAAGAACGACCCACCGCCTGCGATTGAGTTGACGATCCCGGCAATCAAACCCGCCCCAACCAACAGTAGGTACCACCCGACATCACCGGCACTCATGGACATCAACCTGATAAAAACCAAAGCACATAACGCTCAAAACCGCTCACCAATCACACGCTCACCCCGCGAAGCTTACGCGTTCGCTTGAGGGCACCACTTGTAAGTCAAACACGAACCGACAGCCACCATTGTTTCCCCCCAAGCAACGCAAATCCCCACCATGTCGCTGAACGATGCGTCTCGCCATCGCTAACCCGAACCCAAGCCCACTGGCATCACCGACTGAAGCCATCTTCCTGAACGGTGAAAAAATGGCCTGGCGATCCTTTGCTTGAACCCCTTGGCCATTGTCCGACACTACTATCACAACACGGCGAGCGTCCACCACACGATCATTCTCTGGGTCCATGACACTCTGAAGCACAGTTACCGCAGGCACCTCTGCCTGATTGTGCACCAACCCGTTGGCAACCAATTCCTCAACCAACATCTTTAATTGTATTGGATCTCCATGAACGGTTGGTAAGCACTGAGCGGTCACTGTTCCCGGGATAGTAGCCTCAACACATTGATGGAGTTCAGCCACTTCCTGGAGGATTTTGTTCAGATCTACCAATCGGAAACTGCACCCGTCTCCATCCAACCACAGATAGTGGGTCACTCCATCGATTGTTTTCTCGAATCTGCGTGCAACTGATGCGATTCTCTGTAGATAATCATTTCCAGTTTCGTCGAGCGCGTCGTCGTAATCCTCGCAGACGATCTCACAAAAACCGTGAATGGCCCGCAGCGGTGCTCTTAAATCATGACTTGCTGCACTAGCAAATGCAGCCAAGTCTGAGTGACTCATCGTCAAAGCGTGGGACTGTTGATTTGCAGCATCAGCGGCGTGCCGAGCGATTGCCAAATCCTCTGAATCACCTCCTTGGAGTGGATGGACCACCCCAACCCAACCCTTTTCCTCGCCCACACCATGCAAACGGGACCACTGCAACTGGACCCAAAAACCATCCTGTCGATTCATACGGAATACCGTTACCAGAGAACGATTTCCTGCTCGCAACAAGTTAAATGTTGTCGTAATATTCGCAACATCATCGGAATGAACGAAGTCAAAAATGGTGCCGCAACCGGACTCCATCGACAGCAGAGCAGCGTCACCGCAAGCCGAGCCAATCAATTGCGCCACCCAACATTCCATCTTTCAAGTTGACCTTCGTCCGCGAGCTCACATACCAACTCAGTGGGTATGGTTGCAGGAGTGTCCACAGGCATATTACCACCTGATTTCTTCATTGCAGAATCCCCTAGACTCGCCAGCAAAGCGTGAACAGACCGCCGCCCGAAAAAGCGTACTCGTATGGAAATGACTTGGTTCGGTGTGGCAGACCAAAGCCAAGCATCCGTTGACGCAGTTTCTTCTACGCATCCCATTGCAGTGCATCCAGCCACCGCGTCCATTCTGACATTTGCTCATCAGAAAGTTTCGGTTCAGGGAGCGTGGGCAGCTTGTTACTTGACGTCGCACCTTCCGCTTGTGCCCGCACGACCAACAACCCATTGACATCGATTTCGAACCCAATCATCCGTGCCCGCTGGGCACCTTCATCGATCGTAATCTCGTATCGCCCAAGGGTCTGCCAATCGTTTCGTGACAAACCAGACGACTCAACCAATGACAGGGTCATTGAATCCCGGCCTGAGCCGACGGTGAGTCTACGATTAGTTCTTGCTGGCAGCGAAGTTCCAAAGGGTATCAGCGGAAGAATTCTCCGTCGACCTTTGACATCTTCCACGACGATGCCAATCGTCTGACCGGTAACCCCACGTGCCGGCATAGCGATTGCGGCTCCACGCCCAGGCAGTTCGGCTGCGAGGCAAGCCGCTGCCCCTTTCGCAGTATCAGTACGATCAACAGGAGAATAAGTGACTCCAGAACTGATGCCACGCAGCACAGCGTTTCGCACCATTGGGATTTTGAGGATAGGCCCCAGCGTGACGCAGCGATCAATATCGTTGAGCGAAATGGATGAATCGCGGCAGGCCCGTTTGACGGTCTTCCTTAATCGAGCCGCGAGTTCTTCACAGGCCTGCAACCAATGCCTCCGAGCTACCCACACTTTGTACTCACCATCCTGAACCTTCAATCGAATCGACACTTTGTCGAGCAGAGTCATCGAGTTCATGGCCCGCTCACAGGCCATCTGCAATTGGGCTACAGTCGCTCGCGACCCGCGCGGGTCAAAGTTATGTTCTTTCTGAAATGCCGTCACGCTGAGCTCAACCAGACGCTGCAACCACGGCAAGGTGCCGGCGTTCCAGTGGCCTGAGATAGCCAACTGGTGCAAGCGGTTGGATTCGCCTCGAAAGACAGAGACTTCACTGCCCATGCCTGTCACGCCAACAAACAGGATTCTCTCTTGTGTTTCTTCCTCGACGTTTGCCGATCGGTCATCGATTTCTTCATACCCACCGTTGAGCAACGTGGATTGAACAGCTGCGATGGATCGGTGAACGAGTCGGACCGACTTCAGCCCCGCCATTTCAGCGGCTTGCAAAATGGACTGTCGGTGCAATTGGTCGTAACTTGCCGGTATGGTGATCGCGGTGACTGCTGGCGGTTCTTCTTCCGTCCACGCATTCGCGATCATGTCACGAAACATCATCGCCATCAAAACCTCAGGTGGGCACTGCCTACCTGCAATTTCACGTTCCACAACATCCTTTCCGATGTACATGGGCACGCAGTAGGCAAGATTCTGTGTCTTGCCAAGACGCCGTTCCATTGCTTTGGAACCAAAAAACAGTTCGCCATCCTCGCTTGCCACTGCCATTCGGAAGGATGCACTATCCTCCCTAGCCGAAGTTAATAAACGAATAGTGCCTGTTGGGGTGGTTTCGGCAACTGCACCAAAGAACATGCCAAGATCGATGGCGAACACGTTGGAAATGACAGACGCACCCGAACCACTGCTGGATGACGCCGCCGACTCTGACGCCACTTGCCGCCCGGAATACTCCGCAAGCCAAGCAGGCGTATCGTCTTGGGTGACGTAGTCGCTGAGATCATCAATGACTTCATCAAACGATGCATATCGCTCATCAGGTGACTTCGCCATCATCCGCATGAAAATGTTAGCGAACTGGAGATCAACATCGTCCCGTGCTTCCATCAAGTCTGGAATTTCCCCATGACGATGTCCGTACACAAGCTCAAGGTAGTCGCCGGTAAACGGCGAACGCCCAGTGAGCAGGAAGAACAGGGTCGCACCAAGCGAATAGATGTCGCTCCTGGGATCGGCAACATCAGGATTGTCCAACTGCTCGGGAGCCATGAACGGGAGCGTGCCCACGAGTCGCCCTTTGGTCTTCTTTTTCGGCTCCGCATTTGGCCCCACACCATCCACTTCATTGAGCAAAGACGCAGAGTTGATGCGGGCGAGCCCCAAATCCAGAATTTTGATCGTGCCATCCGCTCCCTTCATGACGTTGCCAGGCTTCACGTCGCGGTGAACAATTCCAGCGCGGTGTGCATGCAGCAGCCCCAAAGCCGCTTGGCGTATGACCGCCGCGGCTTCGCTGACGGGCAACGGACCTTTTTCAGCAACCAGCCTGGTCAGCGTTTGGCCGTCAACGTATTCCATGGCCAGGTAGTGGACGTCGTCGGACTCGCCAGCATCGAAGGCGGTGACAATGTTCGGATGCATCAAGCGGGAAGCCGCCCTGACCTCATCATAGAACCGCGAGACTGCCACTTCGTCTTTCATGCGTTCCACAGGGAGCATCTTCACAGCCACCAAGCGTTGCATGCGAGTGTGCTCGGCCAGAAACACCTGGCCCATTCCGCCGGAGCCAATTAATTCTCGAATTGCATAATCGCCGATTTGCGATGGAATCTTCCCATCGCCCCCGCTATTCGTTTCGAGATCAAAATCCTCACTATCGGTATTACCGCTCATATCGCGCGTGCGCATCCCACGCATATCCTGCGTAGGGATTTCAGCGGTAGGAAAGTTATTGGTCGAGTCTTCCACGAGAGTTGGTTCTCTTGACGCCGCGCGTGAATGCCGGCTTCGAATTCCAGCGTTAGATTATTAGTATAGGACGTCAGCACTATCGCCCTTTGGCGAATTCTGCGATGAAATGCCCTTTTTCGCCGAACAGCCGTCATGATGTGACGGTCGCACCTCTGGGTCTTGTCCCCACCCTGTCGGTGCGGCGAATCAGTGCGATCAACAGGGTCAGCCCCCAGAGCGGTAGAATCCGAAACCAAATGACCAAATAGGTAATCTGCCATCCGCCCATCGGCCGCTCCCAGACCTCTCTGCCCCGCTGCAAACCCCGCATTCCCCGTATTCCTACAGTCCGAGCTAGCTTCATGACACCTCTCCGGATCGCAACCCGCAAGAGCCCCCTTGCACTTTGGCAAGCTGAATACGTCGCGGAACGCCTCAAACAGTTTGACATCGCGACTGTGTTAGTACCGATGGTTAGCAGCGGCGACACCGACATGCGGCCGATTGATGGCACGCGGCAAGTGGGCTTGTTCACCAAACGCATCCAACAGGCCCTGCTTGAGAATGAAGCGGACATCGCCGTTCATTCCCTCAAAGACCTGCCTACGGAACAAAACGCGAACCTCACTCTCGCGGCTGTTCCAGAGCGAGAAACAGTTCTGGACAGCTTGGTCACCCAAACCAGCTTGAACTTGGACGACCTTCCCCCAAAGGCGTGCATCGGGACCGGCAGCCAACGACGAGCTGCACAACTACGGCATCGCCGCCCCGACTTGAATGTGATGCCCATTCGCGGAAACGTACAGACCCGACTCGGGAAACTTGAAGAAGGCGAGTTTGACGCCATCATGCTTGCTGAAGCGGGAATCCTGCGACTAGAGATGCATGACTTACCCCGAACGCAATTCACCATTGAAGAAATGCTGCCCGCTCCGGGACAGGGCGCCCTTGGAATCGAAGTTCGCAAAGATGATGCGGCTTGCGAGGGCGTCCGCGCTCTCGACCACCTTCCCACCAGAGCCGCCGTGACTGCGGAGCGTAGACTGCTGGCTTCTTTGCACGGAGGCTGCCTCGCTCCCATTGCCGCACTGGCGCGTGTCACGGGTGACAACATGCAGTTGAAAGCCACGGTGCTCTCTCAAGACGGCGCCCAAAGACTCGACGAGAACCATGGATTGCCTACCACCTCGCAGTCGCTACTCGAAACGGCAGAACAACTTGCGGAGCTCACCTCGAACGCTCTGTTAGAGCGTGGGGCTGCAGACCTGATCAATGCTGCTCGTTGAACCAATGCCGCTCGTTGGATCAATGGCGCTCGTTGGATCAATGGCGCTCGTTGGATCAATAGCGACGTTGGATCAATCATGCCGTTTGATCCCCCCGAACTGACAACCTACCAATCGGAATCCGGACCGCTGAAGCGGAACCTCCGACGCCACTCTCCTTTGCTTGCAAAGGCTCGGTCGTCGCTCGATCTTGCAGACGAAAACATAGGCTTGGCAAACTTTACGGCTTGCAACGGTCATTCTGACCTAAGCCGCTGAGTTCTGCCGATTTCTCCCAAAGACCGGTCGACCATGGGCGACACCGTTCACCGCAACTTTTGCTTTCTTTTGCGTTCGAGATGCCCAACCACAGGGCTCGACAGGGCTTGATCCCAGCGGATCGCTTAAGCACTGCGTCGCCTAAGACACATCTATCACGTTGGATTCTCACATGGCTAAACCCGCACCGAAAGAAAATCGTCGTTATGTCGACATGTGGGCATTGCCGGGCGCCCACCCCAGCAACGTTGAATTCATGCAAAAACTGACAACGGCCGAGACCAACCAGTTCACAACTCACATGGATGCTGTGGGTACGGTTTCGGAACAGAACATTGAGACGGACGAGTGGAAACGCACGCACTTGGTGGGACTGCGCACCGACGTATGGCATGCTGATAAGCAGGAGCTTAATCAAGCCGTTGCCACGATCAAAAGCCAGCGGCGAAAGCAGTTGAAACAGCAAATCAAAAGAAACGGGCGTTTGAACAAAAACCAGCAAAAGAAGCTTGAAAACAGCGTCAGTACGGACAACATCATGTCGATAAAATCAGGCGATGTTGAAAAGCGTCGAATGGTTCTGAAACTGTTCAAAACATCGACCGAACGTGTGCGTTGGTGCGGCACGATTGAGCAGATCACTACCACCGAGGTTCACAACAGCATCGGTTCAAAACGTAGTCTCCTCACCTTCGCTGTGATCTTACCCCGCATGAGCATGGTGACGCAGATTCAGCAAAACCATCGCACGTTTCGAATCCCATCGATCTACACCTTCGGCTTCTACCACAACAACCGAATGTGGAACCTAAGTCTCAAAAGGCACTGGGTATCCATTGGGGCTGACTACGACCTCGCGGTCGACGGCAAGCCCCTGGGAGAGATTGATGGACGATTGTGCTCATTTGGATCCGACAGCTACGTGGACATTGATTCGCATGAACTGTCTTCATGCACACAATTCGTCGACATGATCACGTTGTTCTCTGCGACTGTGGGATACCACAAGGCTATGAGACGCAGTCTCCGCAGACGGGTCAAGGCAGCCTTGAACGGGAACTCACATCACCATCTTATTGAAGACGAGGAATTACGCCTGCGACACAACGGCCGCGCTGCCGCCTAAGCCGTCACGCAAGCAAATTTTGTAAAGCGTGATGCTCAAGCATTCCCCTCACGCTCTGCAATTTGCTGCACGCTATGCAACTCGCTCAACGCATCACAGCGCTGTTTGCCCCGTGTCTGCCGTGACCTGCGTTCATGCCAAGCGATGCTTCTGGACGCAGCATTCCGTTAAGTGATCCGCTCGATTTAGAAAGTTGTGTCCCCGAAAGTCTCACTCTTCGCCGGTGCGTGCTTTCTTCTATCGAAGACTCTCGTCAACCCTTGGGCAGTCCGGACACGGTGTGCACCATCACCCTAGCGGGATGGGCAATGAACCTCCGCCGCCTCGCTCTCAGCTCGTTACAGAACAGTCACACAACATTTCCTGCTGACTGCCTGACTCAGCTCCAACACAGATCGATTCAATGCAGGCTTGACACGTCAAATTATCCGCTTTGACGAATTAGAACTTCACATTCTCACCTGCGGAATCGAGTAGACTGAGAGAGCGACGCACCCGAAAACGGTTATCCACTGGACACCTCGATCATGCAACTCATCGCTCAGGAACTGGCCATCCACTCGTTGACGCCGTATGACGGCAGCAAGTCAGCCGCAATCAAAGTCGTGCATCGAACCTCGCGAGAAGAAGCTGAGAACTGTGACACCCCCCTGCAGACAGAAAACCTGCGAAGAGCAGTCCTTGCTCTGATGCAAAAGATGAATCCAAACCCGGATCACATCAAGGCACCGAAGCTCGTCATTTATGATACGGTTCGTGTACGGTTACCTGACTCGTTCCAGGATGGCCGTATCGACCGCGTCGCGTGGGACTTCAAACGGAAAGAATGGAAATACTACGTCGCATGCAAACATGCTGTTGCGTCAGCGTGGTACGAGGCAGCCGACCTTGAACTGATGGTCTAACTCAGCCCTCATTCGATGCCATCGCGTCAACGAATCACCGGACTGCCCAAAACGCCAACCTCGCGTTCTTTTACACGAGCAAGTACAATCAGTCACAACAGGCAGCGATGGGTTGTTCCGCGAAGGAAAACGCAACACTCACGCATCCCAGTTGTCGGTCAGATCAGTCTGACCAAATCATCGGGCGACACAATTGATTCGCATCCGTTGACTCAAACGTCAATCCAAACGTCCTTTCACGATGCCCGTCCAGCCCTCGCAAAACACCCCTACCGTGTATTACTGGGTGCATCCCGCTCCCCACTGCCTGCATCACCTAGCTCCCATGCCCGATCACCCCGCAACACTGAAATACTTAATGAAGTCCACTCACTACCTTCTGGCGTTTCTTTTTGCATGTACCACAGCAATGAATTGCTGCTCTGCAGATGCCGCCAACGATCACCCCAACATTGTTCTCATCATTTCTGACGATCAGGCATGGAATGACTATGGATTCATGGGGCATGCACAGATTCAAACCCCGCATCTGGATCGGCTAGCGAAACAGAGCGCGGTGTTTCCCCATGGTTATGTACCCACGGCGTTGTGCCGCCCATCACTGGCGACCCTGCTCACAGGTCATTATGCATCAACGCACGGCATCACTGGCAACGATCCGTCTCCCAAATACGCGGAACGAGACTCGAAGCTTTACAAAGATCGATGCGCAACTTTGATTTCATACCTCGACCGATTCCAAACCGTTCCAACAATTTTGGGTAATGCCGGGTACCTGAGCCACCAGAGCGGAAAGCTTTGGGAAGGCAGTTTCAAGAACGCTGGTTTCACGCATGGCATGACGCGTGGCTTTCCCAAACCAGGTGGCAGGCATGGCGATGACGGACTGAAAATTGGGCGTGAAGGAATCGAGCCGATCAAGGAGTTTGTGGACATGGCAACAGAACGGCAAAAGCCATTCTTTCTTTGGTACGCACCGTTCTTACCCCACACACCGCACAACCCACCGAAACGCTTATTCGACAAATACAACCAGGCAGGCACACCCGCCAGCGTTGCACGCTACTATGCCATGTGCGAGTGGTTTGACGAAACATGTGGGGAGCTTCTGGGTGTCATCGACTCCAAAGGAATCGCAAACGACACGCTTGTGGTTTATGTGACAGACAATGGCTGGATCCAAAATCCGACATCGCGCGGTTATGCCCCCAGATCAAAGCAAACGCCCTACGAGGGAGGCATCCGAACGCCGATCATGTATCGCTGGCCGGGAAAAATCAAAGCCGGAGAACGAACCGAATTCGTTTCCAGTTTGGACATTGTGCCCACAGTGCTTGCGGCTGCAAAAATGCCCATTCCCGGTGACCTGCCAGGTTTAAATATCCTCCCCCAACTTGAAAGTGGCCAAGCAATTGATCGCGAACGCATCTTCGGAGAGAGCTTTGCTCACGACATTGCCGACATCAAGACACCCGAAAAAAGCCTACTGTTCCGATGGTGCATTGAAGGCAACTGGAAATTACTGCTCACCTACGATGGAGAAGTGAATCGATACAAGTCGACCCACACGCGTGACGAGAAACGCCCCCAACTATTCAATTTGAAAGATGACCCGTGGGAAAGCACAAATCTCGCCAAGGAACATCCTGAGATAGTTCGCAAATTGTCTACCGCCATCTCTGATTGGTACCCCACGACCGAGCGAAAAGTACTCACCACCTTTGAGTGACCCGAGGCAAGGCAGGTAACAACTGCACCGGCATCCCCCCACTTGCGAAGAGAATCCCGTTCGCGCGATTTCGGATTGCATGGCTAAATCCGCGGAAAGGTGGATCAGTGGGATTGCTGAAGGAGTGGCGGCTGCACCACCGCCAAGGGTGTTCGCAGACTTGTCAGGTTGTCTGCCAAGGATCCTGTAGTGCTCGGCAAGTGGTCTCGCACGAGAGTTCGGTGCTCAAGTCATCACAGCACGTTTGGCCTCATCGATGCCCAGAGAGGCTGCCTTCCCATACAAACTCCTGCTCGCATCCATGATGGCGCATCGTCAGCGGACCGTGCAGTAAGGTGCAATTTTGGCCACAACAGCGGCGGTAAGGCTGGAATAGCCGAAGTGTGCACACGCAGGTTGCATCACCTACGCCAATCACGCCTGACGCCCTACAATCACGCGGCCGGTGACGCTAACGAGGCACTCACGAAGGCAACGCACCGTCACTGGCACCCTCATTTTTTGTAGCTCGGACCGATCCTCTCATGTCAAATGCAACCGTAGCAGCAACCCCCTCTGCAGAACCGCAGCCCCCTACGTTACGCAGCGGCGGGCAGATCACGGGCATCGGAACAGCAGTCCCACAGTACCAAGCCAACAGCAAAGCTAGCGCAAATTTCGCAACGAAGATTTCGTGCGCAACCACAGGCGAATCTCGCAAGGTGCAAGCTTTGTACCGCCGTACCGGTATCAACCAACGTGGCAGTGTGCTACTGGAAGAGCACGCCGTGTCGGATATCGTGAACGGATTTTACGCTCCAGCAGAAGACGCTCAGGACCGCGGGCCCGGCACAAAAGTACGTAATGATCGGTACCGGAGTGAAGCGCCGGTACTCGCCAAGCGAGCCGCGTCCGCAGCATTAGAAGCAAGTGGCTTGATGAGTGAAGAAATCACCCATCTGGTCACAGTTTCCTGTACCGGATTCAACGCCCCAGGAATTGACATCGCCTTGATCGACGAATTGGAACTTCCCTACACGACGCAGCGAATTCAAGTTGGCTTCATGGGCTGCCATGCCGCGATCAATGGACTCCGCGCCGCCAACGGCATTGTTGCCGCGGATAAGGATGCAAACGTTCTGATGTGCTGCGTTGAACTTTGCAGTCTTCACTATCAATATGGCATGGTCACTGATCACATCGTTAGTAACGCACTGTTTGCTGACGGTTCGGCAGCTATCGTCCTCGAATCAGATGCTGGCCAAATCAACTCTTCTTCCTCACTGAACTCAGCCCACAGCACCCTGATGCCCGTTGGCTCTGTGGATGCCACCGGGTCCTTCCTGGTCCCCAAAAGCCGTGATGCCATGACTTGGTGTATCGGTGACAATGGATACCAGATGACGTTGTCAGCGCGAGTACCGCATTTGATTGAAGAGCATCTTGCCGACTACCTGAGTGACTTTCTTCAGCAACATGACGAATCACTCAGCTCAATCGGTGGATGGGCCGTCCATCCTGGTGGCTCACGAATTCTGTCTGCTGTCGAGAACGCTCTTGCACTCCCTGACGACGCTTTGGCAACTTCACGGAGTGTCCTCGCTGACCACGGCAACATGAGCTCTGCAACCATGCTGTTTATCTTGGAACGATTCGCTGCCCAAGAAAAACCCAAACCGTGGGTCATGCTAGGATTCGGACCGGGGCTGGAAATAGAAGTGTCGCTGATCCGCTAGACTTCCACTTCGGGCCACCCGAACACTGACACACCTCGCACGTTTGGTGGTGGCACCATCAGCGGTTCCTGGGACAAAAAGCCTGAATTCCTGGTGATTCGAATTCTCATCAGCTCAGGTTCAACCTACAGGACTCGCCCCGCTGCCCCCTGCCAAATCGAGGAAGTTTCGCCCTCGGTTTCATGGTCTGCAGCCCACCATAAAACTGAAACGCGTCCTTGCCAGCGAAGCAAATCCCCCTCCCGCAGCACTGAAATACCGTAAAGTCATGCCGGTTCCCTGATTGGTGTTTTATGGATTGGCAAATCCGGCTATCTTTCCCGTCTAAACAGTGAGGCAGTACTTCACTGCCCGCTATTTTTCACTGCACCTATCCAACAAAATCTGTCCGATAAACCCTCGTTACGAGATCAACATCATGGCCGACCAGAACCTCATCGACCACCTCAATGAAATCCTGAAGCACGAATGGACCGGGGTAGCCCAGTACTCTCAGGCGAGTTTCATCATCGAAGGCGTTTGGCGCGAGGTTTATGCCGAAAAGTTCCTCGGTGACGCCAAGGAATCGTTTGGCCACGCCCAACAGGTTGGAGACAAAATTGTTGCGCTTGGCGGTGTGCCAGTCGCGACCCGTAACGAGATCCAGCAGTCCCGAGATCTCCAAGAAGTATTTTCTTTTAGCTTGGCGTTTGAATCTAAAGCGGTCGAGATGTACAGCCAAGCGATCGAAATGGCTGGTGACGACAAGCCGCTTGTGATCTTCCTGGAAGATATTCTGAAAGAAGAGCAAGACGGCGTAGACGAGTACACGAAACTGTTGCGTAATTCCACTGCCACATCGGCTACGAATCCGGCGCTCAAGAGTGCATGACATTGCAGTCGAAGGATCAACCGAGCGTAAACGCAGAACGTTTTGGTTCGGCATTTACGCAGGTAGTCCCCGCAACACGCTCGCCTGACCTGTCTCGAGCTTGATTCCTGTTTCGCCGGGCATGTCTCACGGGTTGAGATCTTGCCCGCGCGTCCGAGCATCGCGCGTCATTGTTTTGACGGATCCTGTTTAGGTTAAAGGCGTTTGCGCCAGGTGGAACGCCACGGCCAGTTTGCTGCGATGCAGGCTGGGCTCTTAGCAAAACACAACCAATCTGGTAGTTGTCGCTAGCCCCCCCAACTTGGCAGCTGTCACTAGCCCCGCAGCCCGTTCAATCAACCCGCACCTGAGAAATCCGATTGCGATGGGATCTGTTTGCCGGGTACGCCAGAGGCCGCTGCGATGTGATTACCCAGCGTTCCCTGCTAGAGCGCCGTCGAAACTAAGGATCGCTGGTACGCGTGAAAGCCCTGAATCAAATCGATCAGTTTTAAGTCGGGTTGCCGGTTGGCTTGAAAGAGCCATTTTCAACCCTGCAACTTGCTCTGGCTCGATGGCCACGCAGCTCTGTACAAACCAGCCCACATCGTCAGCGTAACTTTCTTGACGGAGCACCAAGCGACTCGATCCCTGCTCCTCCTCTTGCTGGACAGCGATTACCAAACGATGCAGGTCATCGACAGCAGGGAAGACGTTCAGGATGGTTTCATTTTGCATGGATGTCGCCTTTGACTCGGTTGCCAGTCCCGTTCAGTTTCCAGTCCCGCTCAACTATCAGCCTCGCTCAACTATCAGCCTCGCTCAACTATCAGCCTCGCTCCGTTGCCAGTCAGATTCGGTTGACAAGCTGAGTCAGGCCGTCGTCCATCTCAGTACGAAATTGACTCCCGGCCTAGGCCAAGCTGGCCGACTGCAAAGAGATCGGACAACACGCTTATTGCAACTGATTCTCATTAAGCCTAGTGTAACCAATGATTCGCCAACGTCAACAAGTCGTGCGGAGCGTTATTTTTAGCCCAATCTGCCTGATCAACAGTGGTATCACCAGGGGATTGGTGAAAGGCAGGCAGGTTGGTCCTAGCGATCCCGTGGTTGATTCGCCAAAATGCACAGGGCGGGGTTCGTTCGCCAACATGCGCAGGGCGGGGTTCGGAAGCGACTTCTTGACCGACTTGCCATCTCCTTTCTTTCCTTTGGCACCGCTCGATGAGTTACACCATCATTGGCGTGATTGGTCATATTGACCATGGCAAAACCTCGCTTGTCGCGGCGTTGACCGGCGTGGATACCGACAGTCACCCTGAGGAAAAGCGTCGCGGTATCACCATTGATTTAGGTTTTGCAACCTTTACCCATGGCTCAGATCAGTTTGCTTTGATTGACGCACCGGGCCATCAAAAGTACATAGGGAATCTCTTGGCGGGAGTCTCGGCGGTTGACGTGGGTTTGTTGGTGGTTGCCTGCGATCAGGGCATCCAGGCTCAAACGCTGGAACACGCGGCGATCCTGCAATCGCTGGGCGTTTCAAAGCTGATTGTTGCCATGTCTCGGATCGACTTGGTGGACGAAAGCACCCAACTGGACCTTGCGGAAGAACTCGAACTTTTCCTGGCAGAGTTTGGCTTTGAAGACATCCCGCGAGTGCCTCTATCATCTGTCACTGGTGAGGGCCTGGACAACTTACGAACGCTGTTGTCCGAAATGGCGAGAACAACCGAACGCTCCGCCACCGGTCATTTCCGCATGCCGATCGACCGTGTGTTTACCGTGGAGGGTCGCGGGTGCGTGGCAGCAGGGTCACCATGGAGCGGTCTTTTGAAGGTAGGCGACCAGCTACAGATTGCCCGCACAGGCCAACTGGTTCGCGTACGTGAAATCGAAGTTCACGGCTCAGATGAACCACAGTCCCGGATTGGTGTTCGGACGGCTTTGAATCTGGCAGGGGTATCGTCCGCCGAACTCGCCAGGGGTGATGAGCTGGTGTCCAAAGGCACACATTCTCCCGCCAGTCGCATCCTCGTCGAATTAAAAATGTTTGTTGACGCTGGAGAAATCAAATGCCCGACCACGATCCAATTTCATACGGCCACCAGCGCGACTGCGGCTCGAATTTTCGGACCACGAACTATTCCTGCCGGTAGTTCCGAAGTTGTGATTGTTGATCTCGAGCAACCTGTTGTTGCAACCCCTGGCCAAGCTTGTCTGTTTCGCAGACCCTACCCCATAGGCTCGTTTGCCGGTGGACGAATTCTTGGCAGTGTGCAACCGGTTGCCAAGCAAACCACACGTCTTCTCAAGCTTGGTGCACAACTACGTGGGGCCTCTGCTTCGGAACGCCTCACGGCCTGGATTGACTTCCTGGGCGAAAGCCCTATCGACTCGCTTGATCTGCCAGCGACACTTGACCTCGCCCCAGAACAATTCCAAGCCACGATTGCCTCCTGCATCGAAAGTGGGGCTCTGCTCAACTCAGCTGATGGGAAAATTCTCACATCCCCATCGCTACTGCAGCGGCTTTCAAAATTCATTCTAAAAGTCCTCACCCATCAAGCAGAATCCATGGATGACGCATGGCTGGATGAGCAATCTGTCATTCAACGTGCTACCCCAATCGCAGCCGCGGAAACAACTCAAACGGTGTTGGCGCAGCTCATCAAGGACAAACGCGTGGTCCGCGTCAATCGGATGATTGCAGTCCCATCCGAGCAGACAGTACTGTCGAAGAAACAACTCAATCGCATGAACCAGTTACTGTCGCTGTACCAAGGCGAGCGGAAACCTCCGACGCTCAAAGAGGCGTCAACGGCTTTGGAAAGTCCTTCTGACACGGTTGCGTCCCTGATTCGCTTCGCGACACAACAGCGAATCCTCATTGATTTAGGGCACGGATTCTTCATCTCTCAACAGTCATTCGAAGTTCTTTGCGCCGAACTTCACGACTTATTCAGAGAGTCGTCTGAACGTTCAGTTGCTGAAATCCGCGACCACTGGGGCATTACCCGCAAACACGCTATTCCGCTGCTTGAATTTTGTGATAAGTCGGGGATTACGGTACGCAACGGTGATGTTC